>Ga0209726_10001011_pt1 | contig 48123 bp, 58 predicted proteins | sample Subgrocontami54m_FD_187453 | JGI IMG/M metagenome (GOLD analysis project Ga0209726, IMG submission 187453) | Subsurface groundwater microbial communities from S. Glens Falls, New York, USA - GMW46 contaminated, 5.4 m (SPAdes) (version 3) | ecosystem: Environmental > Aquatic > Deep subsurface >...
TCCGATCTCTCAGCCGATCTTTTGGAGAAAGGCAACCGGGCAGTCAACTTCTCTAGCAGACTCACGCAAATATCTTAACATAATCTGGGAGGCTAAAAAAGAGCTTTAAAAAATCTCGTCCCGAAGTTCTCGGGACGAGATTAATAATTTCCCTAAAAACCAAACCTAATTAACTACCACCACAAACCTTACAATCACCTTTATGTGTTGCAATAATATACACTGCTGATACACCAACTAAAATATTAAATATATTTGTTAGTCCCACACCACCCAAAACCATACCTACTACATCAATACCCAAAGCAGATAAACCTAAATTCAAACCTCCTACCCAAAGTAGCATATAAGCTACCATATGTAATGCTTTCATGTTATCACCCCCTCTTACCTCCAGTATACGCACAGTGTTTATGGAAAAGTCAAAATTTTATGTCAAGACAGCACGGATTCTTCTAATACCAGAGGAAATTGCTTCTTCTTTAACCAATTTAATTTTACCAATCACACCAGTGTGCTCTACATGTGGACCTCCACAAAACTCCAGTGAATAATATCCACCTCTATCTCTTTTATCCAAAGCATCTGGATCCAGAGAAAATCCTGGACCTACTCCATAAATACTTACTTTGTCAGCATATTTTTCATTAAAAAGCCCAATTGCATTCATACCCTTGGCTTTTTCTAAACCTATAATCATATGATCTACTTTTAGATCCTGTTTTATTTTGTCATTGATAATATTTTCTACTTGCTGAATTTCCTCAGGAGTTACTTTTCTATCAAATGAAAAATCAAATCTCAATCTTTCAGAAGTAATATTTGATCCTTTTTGAAAAACTTCAGGACCAAGCACATCTCTTAGTGCTTGATGCAAAAGATGTGTAGCAGTGTGATATTTAGTCACTACCTCAGAATGATCTGCCAACCCTCCTTTAAACATCCCAGCAGATGCAGTTCTAGATAATTCTCTGTGTTTTTCAAACTCTTCCCTAAATTGTTCTCTATCAATTTCCTGTCCTTTTTCCCTAAAAAGCTCTTCAGTTACCTCATATGGAAAACCGAATGTTTGATACAAATCAAAAGCTTTCTTTCCATCAATATCTTTTATTTTTTCAACTTCTTTCAATCCCTCTTTTATAGTTTTCCTAAATTTATCTACTTCATGAGTTATAACTTCAATACGTACTTTATCTTCGAAATTAGGATATGCATGTATATACGGGACAACAAGTAGTGCAAAAACATTAGACAACCATTCGTCTTGTTCCATTCCGAGCTCTCGAGCCTTCAGCATCGCCTTTCTAATCAATCTCCTAAGCATATATCCTTGAAGCTTGTTCGTTGGTTCCACTCCATCTGCTACCATAAAAATTGCAGCTCTTAAATGGTCGAGAATAATTCTATAAGGTACTGGATTTTCTTTATAAGTCCCTCCTAATTTTCTAATTGCTTCCAGGGATTTGATAGCCTCTGAGAATAAATCAGTTTGGAAAACGTCTGGAGTAGCATTTGCTGCAGCAGTTAATCTTTCCAGTCCCCCACCGAAATCTACATTTTTATTTGGTAATTTCTCAAATCCATTTTCAGTTTTTTTATACTCGATAAAAACCGAATTACCTATTTCCATAAAGTGGCCACAGTCACAATGCGGATGGCATTTATCTCCAAACTTTGGATCATGAGTTACTTGAGGAAATTCATAAAAAACCTCTGAATCTGTTCCGCCTATTTCACCAATCGGCATTTTCTCTGGTGAACCAGATCTTGACCACCAGTTTTTATCTATTCCATAAGGATAAACCCTATCCTCCGAAATTCCTAAACTTTTCCAGATAGTAAAAGTCTCTTCGTCTTTGGGAATGGAACTATCTCCTTCAAAATATGTAACATGTAATCTTTGTGCGTCTAATTTTAACTCCTCAGTTAAAAATTCAAAAAACCAGGGGATCTGTTCTTTTTTAAAATAATCCCCTAAAGACCAATTTCCTAACATTTCAAAAAAAGTGGTGTGTCTGTTATCCCCAACCTCTTCTATATCCTCTGCTCTAAATGAGGGTTGAGAATTAACTAACCTTTTTCCCTCAGGATGTTCTTGTCCGAGTAGATAGGGTACCAAAGGCTGCATGCCAGATGAAGTGAACAAAGTTGTAGGGTCATTTTCTGGAACTAGCGGTGCAGCAGGAATTTCTTTATGTCCACGGTCCACAAAAAACTTAATAAATTTATCTCTAATGGTTTTCGAATCCATGAAGCTATTTTAGCAGGAATAACCCACCTTGTCATTGCGAGGAGCGAAGCGACGCGGCAATCTTATTTAGTAAATTTAAAAGTAGAAAGGATTTGTTTAAATAGCAACTCAAGTTCTTTTTCTGCATCAAATGATTTTCCTGTTTGATAAAAACCCTGACCAGCTACGGAATCAATGACATAATATATATCATTGATTGCAATTTCTCCCTCTATGACGGCAGTTTGGCCTGTAGCTGGCCCATTAATAACCCAATCTCTACCTTGTGAATCTTTATAATTGCTTAATCCCCATATAGCTCCATCTTTTCCTTCTTTTCTTTCCTCAAAAGTTTTATATTTTTCCCTTCCAAATTTCTCTATACCAATCAAAATAACATTATTATCCAATTCTCCTGATGAGCAATATCCTGTCTCAGCAACAAATTGTTTCAGACATAAAGAAGCAGGACTAATCTCATTTTCATTTCTAAAAAAACGTATTGTGCTTAGTTCAATATCTAATACATATAGATTATCTGGATATTTAAAAGAATATCCCACTATAGTATTTGTGTGTGTCTTCCAATTTGTTGTCTCATTCACCGAGGTAGCTTGTTGAGAGGTTTTCTGGGGGAGTGTAATTTTTCCAGAATATAATAAATATCCACCGATTGCTGCAACTATTAATAAAACTATTAAAAGCACATTTCCCTTTTGATTCATTAATTTCAGTATACCACTTCCCACTACCTTCCCAATATCACACACCGGGTGTGTGATATTTATACCTAACTTCTTTTGAAAAATCTTCTGGGTTGGGAAAATATTTTTGGAGATTTTTCTCTTGCTACCTTAACATCTTTTTTAACTTTATTTAAAACACTTGGGTCCCCAGACAAAATTGTATCTAGTTTTTGTAAATCTAATCTTAAATCCTTTAAAATTAAAAACACCATATATCCACCCAGCCCTAAAAAAATTGTTAAAACTATTATCAGAAATATTAATGCCAGTTGTAAAAAATCCATGTTACGTTTTTGCGAAGCAAAAAGGCAAGGTTCTGCGAGCGCAAGTTATAATATATCATAACGAAGTGCGAAGCAGGTCCTTATTTTTTTAAAAATACTGTTCTTGAATCAGTTGTGATCTTACCATACTTTGAAGTAGAGGTAATTGTTATATTATTAGCAGATTCTGTTAACTTTAACTCTGCTGAAAAATTACCAGAAACATCTACCTGTATTTCTTGATTATTTATCATTACCTTTGCCTCTGGATCTGTTTTACCAACAACTCTAACAGTCTCTACCTCCACAATTGCCTGATTATTAGGTGAAGTAACTTCTAAAAAAGGGCTTCCTACTAAAAATCTATATTCATACCAAAGATATATTAAAAAAGCTGCTACTATCCCAACTATAACTGTTGATAAAACTCTAGCTGGAGTGAGTCGGAGCCTCTTTTTATCAACAGGATTACTCCAAGCCTCCATTACTTTTGGAGGATTTTTTTTATCAGAAAATTCTCTTCTAAAAATTGCTAGCAGTTTATTTTGGTCTAACCCCAAAAACTTACCGTAGTTCTTGATAAAACCTTGGACAAAAGTTGGAGGAGGTAGTTTTTCCCAATCATCTTCTTCTAGTGCTTGGAGCAATTCTTTCCTTATTTTAGTAGCTTTTTCTATCTCATCTAGAGTATAAAATTTGGCTTCTCTTGTTTGTCTTAAAACTTCTCCAACAGTTCTCATATGGGAATTATACTTATTTTAGAGTTTTTTGGAAAACTTAACTTTCAGCAGTTCCTGCTTGGGAGGCAAAGTAATCATCTGCATTTCTAACTAACACATCTCTTGGTTTAGATCCATCTCCAGGCCCAATAATTCCAGCCTCTTCTAACTCATCAATAATTCTGGCAGCTCTTGCATACCCTACTTTTAATCTTCTTTGAAGTAAGGATGCAGAAGCCCTATCATATTGGCAAACAGTTCTAACTGCTTCTTCAAATAAATCATCTTGATCACCACTAGATCCTCTCCCTCCAATTCTGCCAATAGGCATTTCTGTTACCTCAGTTGTATATTGTGGAGCAATGCCAGTTCCTTTTAGGTATTTAATTAAGTTACTAATCTCATTATCTTGAACAAACACACCTTGGATACGGATAGGTTTTGCAGCATCTGGTGGTAAAAATAACATATCTCCGCGGCCGAGCAGTTTCTCTGCTCCAGGTCCATCAATAATAACCCTTGAATCAATCATAGAAGATACATTAAAAGCAATTCTACATGGAATATTGGCCTTAATCAAACCAGTAATAACATCAACAGAAGGCCTTTGTGTTGCTACCACTAAATGAATTCCTGTAGCACGGGCAAGTTGGGCAATTCTGGTAATTGCATCCTCAATCTCCACTGGAGCAAACATCATTAAATCTGCCAACTCGTCAATAATGATTACAATATAAGGCAATGCCTGAAAACCAGACATTTCATTATACCCAGCTATATTTCTTACTCCTACTGATTGGAATAACTTATATCTTCTGTCCATTTCTGCCATTGCCCACTTGAGAGCTGATAAAATCTTCTCTGGTTCAGTAATAACAGGGGTTAAAAGATGTGGAATACCATTATAATTTGTCAATTCCACTCTTTTTGGATCTATCAAAATAAGCTTTAACTCATCTGGTGAGTTTCTAAAAAGTAAAGATGCAATAAAAGCATTAATTAGAACAGATTTTCCAGAACCAGTAGTTCCTGCAACTAAACAATGTGGCATTCTATCAATATCAACAACCATAGGTTTGGAAGATGTGTCTCGTCCTAATGCAACAGCTAGTTTTGATTTATGCTTTGCCATTTCATCAGAAGCAAGTACTTGTTTTAATCCCACAATTTCCAAAGATCTATTTGGTACTTCAATCCCAACTAATGATTTACCAGGAATTGGGGCTTCCACTCTAACTGTTCCTGTAGGAGTAGCTAGCGCTAAGGCTATATCATGTTGTAAATTAGCAATTTTTGAAATCTTTGTTCCAGCAGAAATCTCTAGTGCATATTGGGTGACAGCAGGGCCCCCATTAACCTCTGCAACTTTTGCTTGTATTCCAAAAGAGTCCAAAGTTTTTTCAATAACTGAAGCAGACTTTTTAACATCACCCCTATCTGCAGCAGATCCAATCCTATCAGAAACAAGTGACAGTGGTGGGTATTTCCACACTACTGCCTGGCCTGCCACATTTTGTACTAACTCATCAGAAATAATAGCTGTTTCTCTTTTTGCAACAGGTTTAGTATTTGGTCTAGTTCTATCATCTATTCCTGATACTTTAATTGGAATATGAGTTGCCTCAAAAGTGCCCTTGTGGCTAAACAGTCCAAATACTGGTCCTAAAACTTTATCTTTGATAAAGACAAAAATTGATCCAAATATCCCAAAGATTTGTGACAATGATGCATCAAATAAAACTACCACTCCCACTAAAAATACACCTGCGAGTAAAATTACTGTTCCTATTTCTGTAATAAAGCTTGCAAGTTGCAGCCATAAATTAACTCCTAATTCTCCTGCATTTTCTGAAGATATTGGTGCTGTTAATCCTACTAAAGAAAGAATAATTAAAATAAGTCCTAGTAAAACATTAGACCCTGCAAAACCCCACTTAACTTTTTGTAAAACGAGTCCCGAAAGGAAAAATAAAACTGGAGAAAAATAAGCTGTCCAACCAAATACTTTAAACAAAAATCTATACCAAAAACCAAGAGATGGAACATCTGTTAAAAGGGTAACTACAGATAAAGCTCCCAACATAAAAGCAACTAAGGAAGCAACTCCTACTATTGTTCTGGTTTTTAATTTTAGCTTGGGTAATCTATAAGCTGATCTTCTCCTAGACATCTTTAGAATCCATTATACCATACTAAACTATGGGATAATTATACTTCAACCACTATTGGAAGTATTAATGGTCTCCTTTCCGTTGCATGATATAAAAATTGTTCCAAATCATCCTCAATCATTTTTCTCATAAATCTCCAATCAGATATCTTTTTACCGTGTTCCTCTAAACTTTTCTTCACAACTTGCCTGGCCTCATCTAGTAACCCTTCCGCAGCTTGTTCAAAAACAAATCCCCGGGATATTATATCTGGCTCCCCATCCACTCTACCAGACTGAGAACCAATAGGTATTACCACAATCACAACCCCTTCTTCACTCATGACTTGTCTATCCCTCAAAACTACAGAACCTATATCCCCAACACCTAATCCATCTACATAGACATTTTTAACTTCTAGCCTATCTACTCTTTTGATAGTATCTTTGTCTATACTCATAATCTCTCCATCTTCAATATCTAAAATTTGATTTTTCTGATAGCCTAAATCCTGAGCCATTTTGGAAAAAACCCGCATATGTCTGAAAGTTCCACCAATTGGTAACATAAATTTTGGCTTTATTAAATTAATCATTAATTTCAACTCATCTGCTGCAGCATGACCAGAAACATGAATATCAGAAGTAATAGCTGAATAATAAACATTAATCCCAAGTCTGGTTAAATTATCTATCAAAGCATTTTGGGCAGTCTCAGTTGAAGGAATTGGATCTGCACTGAAAAGTACCCCATCACCTTCTTTAATTTTTATTTGTTTATGTTCTCCATTTGCCACACGGGAGAGTGCTGAACCAGGTTGGCCCTGTGAACCAGCAATTAAAATTAACATTTTCCTATCTGCATAGCCTGTTATAGAATCTGGAGCAACAACTATTCCTGGAGGAACTTTTAAATATCCTAAATCTCTTGCTACCTGGAAATTACTTTCAAAAGACCTACCTGCCAGTGCTACTTTTCTGTCAGTTTTTAAAGCTACATTTATAGCCTGTTGCATCCTGGAAACATTACTAGATGTCATAGTAATAAGTAATTTTCCCTCAGTTTCCAGTGATGCTTTTTCAAAAGAATCTTCAATAGTTTTTTCAGATTTATTAAAGCCTGGTTTTTCTACTCTTAAACAATCCATCAGAAGAAAAAGTACTCCCTTTGCCCCAATTTGAGCAATTTTCCCAACATCTGTAACCTGACCTGAGGGTGGTGTCCAATCTATTTTAAAATCTGCCTGGTGGATTATGGTACCAACTGGAGTATTTATCACAATTCCCATGGTATCTGGAACTGAGTGGGAAACTTGATAAAAAGAAATATTAAAAACCCCCAAATTTATAGTATCCTCCATGGTAACTTCATGAATCTTATCCTTAGGCAACCCATGTTCTGTAAATTTATTTTTAATAAACCCAGCAGTTAGTTTTCTGGTATAAATAGGCACTTGCAACTCTGGCCAGATAAAAGGTAGTCCTCCAATATGGTCATCATGACCATGAGTAATAATAATTCCTTTGATTTTTTGTTTTTTATCTCTTAAATAATCAATATCTGGAATAACCAAATCTACTCCTGGCATACCTTCATCAGGAAACCCAACCCCACAATCAACAATCACAATATCATTGTCATACTCATAAACATACATATTTTTAGTCACATCACCGACTCCCCCTAAAGGGATAAATTTGAGATTACCTTTAAAACCAATTTGTTTATTTCCAAATACTTTCATTGTGGTAAGTACTCCATAACATTTTGTAAACTAATTCTAAATGGTCCTCTTTTCCCTTCTATAATTTCTCTAGCAATTTTACGGGAAAGCCCCTCTAAAGTTCTTGCTAGTGATCTAATCCCACCATCATAACCCAAAGGCCTTAAAATTTGTGGCCAGACATTATCATCTATCACAATTTGTCCTGGGTCAATCCCAGCATCAGTTTGCGCTTTTGGTAATAAGTAGTTTTTACCGATCATCATTTTTTCTTCATCTGTATATGAGGGCATCTGAATTGGTTCTAATCTATCCATCACAGCTGTAGCAATATTTGCAGTATTGTTGGCTGTTGCTATAAACAAAACTTGAGATAAATCAAAAGGAAAGTCCAAAAAATGATCAACATATGAATGATTTTGAGCTGGATCTAAAAGCTCTACTAATACTCCCATAATTCCTACTTGACCTTGCTCTGCCACTCTATCTATTTCATCCAGTAAAATTACTGGATTTTTTACTTTAACAGTAGCTATTGCTTTAATAATTTGCCCAGGTTCTGCCTCAGATCTTACACGGGATATACCCCTAAGCTGGACTGGATCTCCCAAACCTCCAAAAGGAATCCTGATAATTTCTCTTCCAAGACTCTCTGCAATAGAATAAGCAATAGAGGTTTTACCAGTTCCTACAAGCCCTACAAAAAGTAAAACAGGAGCATGGAAAGAGGATGTGTCTTGATGCTTGGTATGTAAAATCAAAACTGATAAATATTCTAAAATCCTATCTTTTAAAGATTGCAGTCCATAATGATTTTTATCCAAAATTTGCCTGGCTCTATTTAGATCTAAAATATCCTGGCTGGTATTATTAAAAGGTAAAGATAAAACAAAATTAATATAGGAAACTAGTTTTTCAAACTCTGGCCCAGTTCCTGGAAACCTGAGCATATTATTAAGTTTCTCTGAAACTTCAGGGGGAAGATGTGTAGTAGTAATTTTTTGTTTTAATTCTTCAATTGAAGTTTGGGCAGAATCCATCGTAAGTCATATTTTACATCTATTGTGATAGTTTCCCAAGTAGCTGATATAATACAAAAATGGGTTCTGTTAATGAGGAATTATTTCGCGGTGTGCCTAAACCTCCTCCTTCTGAATTCGTACAAAGATACATCGAAGGAAATCCTAATAGAACCTGGCGAGATAATCTAGCATTTCTAATAGATAATTTTCCTCAGGTCCAAAATGAGCAAATACAATACCTAATAGAAGGTGGCACTGGAGTAAAGTTATTACGTCCTCAAAGAGTAGATCCCGAGGATATTGATTTTATTACCCGCTCTGAAGAATTGGCTCTTCAATTTTCTAGTACTCCAGGTCTCGATGCTAAGAGTGTGGAACTTTGGTTTAAATTCAGAGCGTCGCGATTACTCTTTACTCCTCAGAATGTAGAAAAATTATTTAATTTAACTCAAGAAGTAGAGTTTCAAGGAAGGAAAATACATATTCTTAAACCAACAGTGCTTGCTATGAGTAAGGATACTAGGAAATGGTTCAATCCCAGACAAAAAGACATGGATGATATTAATTTATTAGGAGTAAGTGATGATGAAATAGAAGAAGTTATAAGGAAACTAACTTAAATATTAACGGTCAAAGCCACCACGGCCACCTCTTGAACCACCTCTGTCTCCGCCACGGGAACTACCTGAAGATCTTCCAAATCCACTGCGTGATCCAAAGCTTGGCCTGCCACCTCTGTCTCCAAAACTAGGTCTTCTACCCGAAGAGAAGCTTGGCTTATCTCCACCAAAGCTAGGTCTACCACCACGGTCTCCGCCAAAACTTGGACGTGACCTACCAAAACTTGGCCTGCCACCTGAAGATCTGCCACCAAAGCTAGGTCTACCACCAAAGGATGGTCTTCCACCACCACTAAATCCTGATCTTTCTCCACCACCTTCTTCTCCACCTTCACGTCTTGGTCCTCTGTCTCCTCCACCAGATCCTCTTCCTCCACCATTATCTGGTTTGATATCATCCCCAAAAAGCATAGATAAGGAAATTTTACCCATTTCATCAACTCCCTTTACCCTAACCTTTACCATTTGTCCCTCATGTACTACATCTTCTGGTTTTTCTACATAACCTGTAGCCATCTCAGATACATGAACTAGTCCATCTTTTCCAGGTAAAATTTCTACAAAAGCTCCAAATGGAGCAAGTCTAACAACTTTTCCTTCGTATTCTTCTCCAACTGAAACTTTTTTAAACTGTCCTTGGATAGATTCTAATGCTGCCTTGATTGAATCCTCGCTAGTTGCAGAAACCATAACTGTTCCATCATCTTCAATGTCAATTTGGGCTCCAGTTTTAGCAATAATTCCATTAATATTTTTGCCCCCTGGCCCAATTAACATACCAATTTCTTGTGGATCTATATGAGTTACTTCAATACGTGGAGCATATTGAGAAAGCTCATTTGGTTTAGGCATTACTTTACTCATTTCATCTAAAATAAACTCACGGGCTGCTTTACCTTGTTTTAGTGCTTCTTCTACTATTTCAAAGGTTAATCCCTCTAATTTAGTATCCATTTGGATAGCAGTAATTCCATTTTTTGTTCCAGCAACTTTAAAATCCATCTCTCCATAAAAATCCTCAATTGCTCTCATATCTGTAATAACCTGGAATTTTTTCTCATCTGAGAGTAATCCCATGGCAATTCCTGCAACAGGTGCTATAAGTGGAACACCAGCATTCATTAAAGCCAAGGTTGATGCACAAACAGATGCTTGAGAAGTGGAAGCATTTGCAGCTAGTACTTCAGAAACAACTCTGACTGTATAAGGAAAAGCCTCACCTTGTGGGATAACCGGCATTAAAGCCTTTTCCACTAGTGCTCCATGTCCAATATCACGCCTACTTGGTGCACCAATTCTTTTAACCTCTCCTGTTGAGAAAGGATTTATACCCATATTGTAGTAATGCATAAATTTCTTTTCTGATTCACCAACCATTCCTTCAACTGTTTGAGCCAAACCTGGAGAACCTAATGTGACAATAGAAAGTACTTGTGAATCACCTCTGTTAAAAAGTGCACTTCCATGTGCGCGGGGTAGTAATCCTGCTTCCATAGACAAAGGTCTCACATCTCCCATGGCTCTTCCATCTACTCTTTTTCCCTTAACCAGCACTGTTTCATGCATGATCTCTTTGGCTACTTTATCGAAAACACCGGACACCACCTCCGGGGTCAAAACTTCCTTGTAGTGCTCGGCCAACTCATCCTTGATCACAACTGCAGTGGCCTCATGCCAGGGGTGTTCATTATCAAACAGAGCCTGTTCGATTCTATCTTTGGTTAGCTTTTTAACTTCTTTTAGAAGTGCTTCTGCCACATCTTCCACTAAAGGTAAGTACTCCAATTTTGTTTTACCAGCTTCTTTTGTAAACTCATCTATTAAATCCAATACTGGTTGGGCTGCCACGCTGGCTTGTTTAATTCCAGAAAATACAACATCATCTGAAACTTGCTTTGCGCCAGCTTCAACCATGGCAATCTTATCTCTGGTAGATGCTACAAATAAATCCAAATCCATTTCTTCTAACTCTTGAACTGTAGGATTAATGACAAATTTACCATCTTTGCTGCCTACTCTAATTCCACCCAGTGGTCCATGCCATGGAACACTAGATATAGATAGTGCAGCTGATGCTCCAATAAATGCTACTACTTCTGGACTATTTGCTGGATCTAGTGATAATACTGTAATAATTACCTGAACTTCATTTCGAAAATCTCTTGGGAAAAAGGGCCTAATACTTCTATCAATCAAGCGTCCTATTAAAACAGCTCCTTCTGAAGGTCTGTTTTCCCTTTTGATAAATTTGGAAGAAGAAATCCTTCCTCCTGCATAATATTTTTCTACATATTCAACTGAAAGTGGAAAATATCCAATATCTTCTTTTTGTGGCCTGGTAGCAACTGTAATTAAAACTACTGTTTCACCCCATGATGCTACCACGGAAGAGTCAGCCTGCAGTGCAAGCTTACCTGTTTCTAGTTTTAGTTTCCGACCGTTTAAGTCTATTTCTTTTGTAATAACTTTGTTCATAATATTTGACAAACAAATTACAATATCAAAATTTGTTTGTCATCCTGAGGCTACTCGCCGAAGGATCTAGGAGAGTTTGGAAACTGTGGAAGAAACAATTAAAAGATTAATTATCTCTTTGCAATCCCCAAATCTCTCGGACTCCTATAATTATAACACAATCACTTAGCTAAACCTAATTTCCCATAGATAGCTACTACACGCGCCAGCGTGGAGCTATCGCAGGAAAGTTACTTTGAAAGTCCTAACTTTCCTATCACTTCTTTGTATCTATCCTCATCTTTTTTCAGCAAATACTGGAGTAGTCTTCTTCTTTTATTAACCATAGATAAAAGTCCTCTTCTTGAGTGAATATCGTGAGTATGCTCTTTTAAATGTTCTGTAAGATTTTTAATCTGTTCAGATAAAAGTGCTGCTTGGACTTCAGGAGAACCTGTATCACCACTCTTTGTAGCAAAATCCTTTATAATTTTCTGTTTAACTTTTGGATCTAATGGCATCTTTCCTTTCTTTGGAAAAACCTCGGTGCCAAGAAGTAATTCCTAATAATTTGTGTATATTATCAGAAAGTGTAAGAGGATGCAACAGCTATTAGCTCACCCAATATCACACACCTGGTGTGTGATATGATGCAAATATGCCATACCGATCAATCCACTTTTTAAATCAAAGTTTTTACCATATATTCAATCGTGGCGTAGAAAGAAGACAAGTCTTCTCCTCCGAAACAGATTATGAGCGCCTTTTACAAACACTTTATTATTACCAATTTGAGGGTCCCAAACCCCGTTTCTCTACTCATAAACGTTTCCGGGTTATTGATTTTAATAAAAACCCAAAAATTGTAGAAATTATCTGTTACTCTTTAATGCCAAACCATTTCCATTTTTTAATCCGTCAACTTAAAGACGGAGGTATACAAGAATTTATAAGAAAATCAATCAACAGTTATACCAAATATTACAATGCCAAACATAAACGGGTGGGTCCACTATTTCAAGGAGAATTCAAGGCTACTGTTATAGAAACAGATGAACAATTATTACATCTTTCCCGCTACATACATTTAAATCCTTATACATCAAATCTAGTTAAAAACCCTGAAGATTACAACTATTCCTCTTATCCATATTTTATCAGCTTAAAAGAAGACTCAATCTCTATTAAACAACCTATTTTAGATTTCTTTAAAAAAGTTGAAGATTACAAATCTTTTGTTTCTGACTACCAGGGTTATGCCAAAGAACTTGAACAAATAAAACATTTGTTAATTGATTTAGAATAATTGTTACACACCAGGTGTGTGATAGTTAATTAGAGTGCGTATTTATAAGAGGATTTTGACTCTCTCTTCTCCATAAACTTTTCTTCCAACTATCTGCTCCTACTATAGCAATAGCACCTACAAGTCCTTGTGCCACACGGGCAGCAGCTACAATAGCCCAGTATTCATAAGTTTGTCTATGTGAAATAGCTGTTCCAGCATTAATCCAACCATCTAAAGCTGTAACTACACCCACATAGGTAATAAGAGTGCACCCTATGCTTTCCAAGAGTGGATGTTTAGGTAATAGATTTAACTTAATAATTCAGCTTTAGGGATAAAAAATTCACTAAGAACACGTCTTTGATTCTCTAAAATTGTACCATGAGGTAAAAATTTTGGTCTAGGAAATCTGCCTAAAAAATGTAATCCAGTATTAGTTTCGGTCATATTGACAGTATAGTATCATAATTTTAAATCTGATGCAACTATAGGATGGTTTATAAACAAGGTTGTCATTGGATAAATTTATCCTATTGAGGAGCCTTTGAAGACTTTTGGAGTTAACCAATCTGGTTCTGCCTCAGATACAACACCCTCAGCCATAGGTCTTTCCTCAGGAGATGGGGTGTTTTCAGAAAGGGGTGCTTGTTCTTTTTGGCCATTACTTGCTACAACTGGTGGAACTGTGAATGGTTCAGATTGTGGGATTAAAGCAGATAAATCAAAACTGGGTCCAGCTGAAGAACTCGGCTGTGGAACAGCTTGTTGAGAAATAGGCTGTGGGACACTCTGACTAACAACAGGTTGTGACTGAGCCTGAGATCCTGGTTTAACTCCTCCATTTTTCAAAGCTATACTGACTGCCTGATATGTATCTGCTCCAACTTTAGGAGAAGTTAAATTAGATGTGGCATCAAAAATCCCAGTTAAAAGATTTGTAGAAATATCTTCAACCAGAGGTAATCCTAGTGTGTTCATAGATAAAATTACCATCTCAGATAAAGAGGAAGCATTTGGTTCAACAACATTTGTAGTCCCAAAGTTAGTATTTCCCTGATTGTTATCAACATTAACTAAGTGCCCAGCAGAAAAGATTTGTGGATTTTGTTGGTAGATTGAACCTAAACTAGCCAAAGTTGAGGCTCCTAGAACAAAAATAATATCAAATCCCCCACCACTATACCTAGGACTCATTCCTTGAGGCTGAAAAACTTTACCAGGTAAGACTTTAAAAACTAAATTTAAGTTATTACCCTCAACACCATAATCTAGCTTTTCCAGAGATGGGACTACCCCATTTTCAGCAACACCTTGCAGAGTCAAAATATAATCACCAGAACTTGACTGAGGCAAGGTCTGAGAGACCTTATCTATAGCAAAAAGGTGAGCTTGAGCCACTTTTATAGTATCTTCACAAACAATGCTGACATTTTTTCCAGATTGAGTTAAAGATAAATATAAAGCCAATCCTGAGGCTAATTTATCTATATCAGTACTTGTTGGCAAAGCAATAAGGACATTCCTTGCATTTGGCAAGAGCGTTTTAAGATTTGTAAGCTGTGTATTGTAATCCATCACAATGTTCCAGATTCTACCACTTTAGAGCGAAGCTCGCAAGCTCCACTTATAGGATAGAATCGCAAGTTAGATGATTCTGTAGGATTCTACAAAATCTCCAACTTGGAAATCTATAGGAGAATCAAACATAATTCCACAATCACTACCTTTTTCCACTCTGTTTACTTCCTCTTTTACCTTTTTTAGTGATTTAATCTTACCTTCTGCTATAACTTCATCCCCTCTTACCACTCTTATTTTTGGTCCTTTTCCTATAGCCCCCTCTAGTACCCTGCATCCTGCAATTTTTTCATTTTTACCATAAGGAAACTCAGCTATGATCTCTGCTCTACCCATTACCTCCTCAATTTTCCCAGGCCTTAGCATTCCTTCCACCACATCCTCTAGCTCATCAATTAGCTCATATATAATATTGTAGGTTCTTATCAAAACATGCTCATTTTCAGCCATTTTACTAACATTTGGGGCAAGTTTTACATTAAACCCAACAATAATAGCTTTAATTGAGGCAGCCAGCTTCACATCAGATTCACTAATATCACCTACTCCAGAGAGTGCTATATCCACCATCTTTTCAACTTGTCCTGAGCTTGTCGAAGGATTAAATTTATTTAAAGCATCTTCTATTGCCTCTAAAGATCCCTGTTTATCAGCCTTTATAACTACTTTTAAAGTTTTGCTCTCATCTTGCCTTAATCTATCTATTAAACTTGCTACTTGTGCAATATCCTTAGGTTTTGCTACATCTGTACCCAATATTGCTCCAACTTGGGGAACACCACCTAATCCTAAAACTTCAACTGGCATAGATGGTCCTGCTATATCCACAGCTTTACCTGCAAAATCAAACATTCCTCTTACCTTGCCTTTTATTCCACCCAAAATTACTTCATCTCCTTTTTTCAAACTGCCTGATCTTACTAAAATTGTGGCAATTGCCCCTTTAAATTTATCTAAAGATGACTCAATTACAACACCAGCTGCAGGCAAATTAGGATCTCCTTTTAGCTCATGCATTTCTGCAACTAGCGCAATCATTTCTAAAAGTTTATCTACTCCTTCACCAGTTTTAGCAGAAAGTGGCACAATAGGCACATCTCCCCCATATTCTTCTACTAAAACTTTCTGGTCAGAGAGTTGTTTTTTAATTCTTTCTAATTGCACTTTTTTATCTATTCCAGGAAGATCTATTTTGTTTACAGCCACAATCATAGGAACATGGGCCGCTAAAATATGCTTTATAGCCTCCACGGTTTGGGGCATAATTGCATCATCAATTGCCACAACTAACACGGCAATATCTGCCACATTTGCTCCCCTTGATCTCATTTTCTCAAAAGCAGCATGGCCAGGAGTATCGATGAAAGTTATCAGGTTATAGTTTTCAGTTTTCAGTTTGTCTTTTTTGTCTGACTGTCCACTGTTACCTGTACCCTGTACATTTATTTGATATGCCCCAATATGTTGGGTTATGCCACCATGTTCATGTGAGGCAACAGAGGATTTCCTAATAAAATCTAAAAGGGTAGTCTTACCATGATCAACATGGCCTAATATTGTAACTATTGGTGGTCTCTGTGTTTCCATAATAATTTTTCAGGTAAGTTCTCGCAAAGTGCTCGAACAATATTCTTCGAACAAAGTGAGAAGTTACCATACTATTCTTCTTTTTTATCAGCTTCTTCTATATCTTTCTCAGCATCAATTGCAGCTTTGGAATTATCAACTTTTGGTTCTTCTTGTACTTGAGAATCTTTAGCTTCTTCTTGCATAGCCTCAGTAATATTTTCTTCCACAGCCTCGGCTATTGCTTCACCTTCTGTTTTATCAGGATTAGTAGCTTCTACTTTTTCTTCTGCAGCACTAGTTTCCTCAGGAGCTAATTCTTTAACTTCTTCTTTTGACTTTTCTGTCTTTGCAGGTTCCTCTGTTTTTGCTTCCTCAACTTTTTCTTCCTCTTTGACTTCTTCTTCAATACCCTCTATATCTATTTTCCAACCTGTTAGTTTGGCAGCAAGTCTTACATTTTGTCCACCTTTACCTATAGCAAGGGACAGTTGTGAAGAAGGAATTCTAACAGTAGCTATTTTTTCCTCTTCATTTAGCTTTACTTGAACATCTTTAGCAGGGGATAAAGATGAGGCTATAAAGCGGCTTATCTCATCAGAATAGGAAATAATATCTATTTTTTCCTCACCTAACTCTTGCATAACAGCCTGGACTCTAACTCCTTTTTGCCCAACCATAGAACCTACTGGATCAACTCCATCCTGATTTGAGGCAACGGCAATTTTAGTCCTGCCTCCAGCTTCTCTTGCTATCACTTTTACTTCCACTGATCCTGCTTGTACCTCTGGGACTTCCATAGCAAAAAGCCCTTTCACAAGTTCTGGATCAGATCTGGATAATATTACCTCTGGACCATGGCTTCCATCCCTAATCTCTTTAATAAAAAACTTTAATCTTTGCCCAGCATGATAGTACTCACCGTGAATTTGTTCTGAAACAGGCATAACTCCCTCTGCTCTACCCAAATCTACAAACCAAGTATTTCCCTCTTGTCTTTGAATTGAACCAGAGATTACAGTTCCAACTTTATTCTCATATTCATCCATAATTGCTCCTTTTTCTGCCTCATGAAGCTTTTGTAAAATTACTTGCCTGGCAATTGAGGCTGCAATCCTGGCAAAACCAGGAGGAGTGACATTAGTTTTACCCTGAAATATGGAAATTTCTCCAGTGATTGGATCTACATCAGAGGTAAACTCTTCAAAATCCTCAGGAATAGGTTCATTTCTGAGCATTAAATCTTTTTTATAAGCAGCTAAAGCAGCTAGTTTAATAGCATCAACTACAACACTAACATCTACCCCTTTTTCAGAGGCTATTTGATTTAATGCTGCTGCAAATTCTGTTCTAGCTTGTGGCATAATAATAAAGAAGGTGGGGCAAGCCCACCTAACAGAGGATATTCTAATCCTTTAAAAATTTGAAGTCAACACCCTGAGCAAGAGTTAGTTTGACAAAAAACCTTGTTTCCTTTACCCTTAACAAATGGCAGCTTCTAAGTTTTCTAAAGGTGAGGCAATTAGATTTGGTTTTGAAAAAGCTAAACAAAACTGGAAATTTTTTATTCCTGTTGTTTTAATTGCAGGGCTGGTTAATTTTTCCCCTAGGGTTGGTCCACAAGTAAACTGGGTTCCTGGACAAGTATTTGATCAAGCAATGATCCCTACTATGTTAATAGGGATTATTTTAGAAGTAGCCTATTGGATCTTAGAGCTAATTATTGGCATGGGAATGATAGTTATAGCTTTAAAATTTGTAGATGGCAAAAAAGCCCAGCTTGGAGATTTGATTACCACTAAGCCCCTTTTAAACTATGCTTTAGCTTCAATTTTATATGGATTAATCACTATACTAGGTTTTATTTTATTAATCATTCCAGGGATTATTTTTACTACAAGACTACAATTTTATAGTTATTTAATAGTTGAGAAAAATATGAAGCCTATTGAGGCTTTGAAAAAAAGCTGGCAAATAACAAAAAGTAATACCTGGCAGCTGTTTCTGTTTGGCATACTATTGGGATTAATAATTCTAGCTGGAGCTCTAGCTTTAGTAGTAGGACTTTTTATAGCAATCCCTACTACCATGATTGCCAGTGCCTATGTCTACAGAAAATTAAGTATACAATGATATGCTTATATAATGCACAGTCCAGACCAAGAACCTAACAGAAACCATTACCGTGCTAAAGTATGGTCAGCCATTGGTTTAGTTTCTGGATTCGTGATAGGACTTATTTCCGTAGGTATTTCTTCAGAAAGAAATCCTACTTTAGATGCACCTGCTTCAATTACTGGTGATACAACTAACTACAGTCAATTGGAGAAGGATATTACTAGACTCGTTGCACAAAATCCCATTCAGACAATTATTCTTACTACCGCAGTATTTGGGGTAGCAGGAAATATAGCCAGCAGGCTAAGATTTGACAATAATAACCATAATAATGATGAAAAGGGCTAAAACTGTTTAGTAAGTTGTTCTTGTCTTGTTTCTGATATAGCTTTAAATCTTGCTCCTAAAATAGGGTAACGGCTGTCTAATCTATAACCAGCCATCTCTATTTAAACTGTAAGCTTCTACTATTTCGCTTTTTGCTATAACATCCGCACTTCTTGGCTTGCCTGTTAAAACAGCCCCTTCTCCAACAACATCTCCAGCTTCCAAATAAGCTATATAGTCAAGTTCACCCCAGCCAAAACGTCTGCGTCCAACTCCTACTCTGCCAAGACAAATCAGATACATTATTTCACCAGGTTCGCCCTTTCTTAAAATTTGTTCACCCTCATGAAATTGGTGTATACGAATTTTTGTTTCATCATCAGGGTCTTTGTCTAACATTCCAACTGCAATCTCTAAAGTCTCATCATCCAGCTGTAAACTACTATAACCAGGGATTAATATATCAGTAAATCTTCTTAAAACTGCTTCTGGAGAAAGTCTCATAATTTAGGTTGATTAAATCACCTTTTGATTGAATTTACAATAGTTTCTAAAACCAGCCTTTTCTCTTGGAGGAACTTTAAAATTGCACTAATGGAACTTCTATTCTTTCAAATTTTGCATTTCTTTCTAAGGCCAGCTTAATTTTTTGATCTATTTGAGAGCTAACTTTAGCCTCAAAATATCTTTCCCCACATTTTTGACAAATAAGTGCTGGTACATCATTTAAAGCAATAAGATCTTTACCCCAATAACGGGCTATATCAACCTTTTGTTTTTTTAATTTACCTGCACATACATAACACTCGTTCATATTTTTACCTCTTTCTCATTTTACCACCAATCCACTCTTTTTTACCAGGTGTGTAATTAGTAACAATCACGGGAATACCGAATCTTAAACCGATCACTACATGTATCATCCTACCTTCATCAGTTTTACCAGCAACTAATCTGCTTTCTCCCCGAGGATCATCTAACCTTTCTTCTATCACCCTACCAGAAAGTATGGCTTCCTCAACCTCTTCGACGCTTAGTTGATCTTTGGTTCTCTCCTCATCAGCATGTTCAGAAAAGAGATAATCTTTCTTCCTAATTAATTTCTTAATTTTCTTAAAATCCACAATTAAATATTACTCTAAAACCAGCCTTTTTTCTTATTTCCTAGCTTGTATAGTTCCTCATATAATTGTTTTTCGGCTTTTGTGGGGTTTTGAGGAACCTGTAAATTTACCCTGACAAAATGATCACCATGACCTGTAGCTCCCAATCTTGGCGCTCCTTTTCCTTTTAATCTAACCAAAGATCCTGGCTGTGTGCCAGGAGGAACTTTAACTTTAACTTTTCCATGCACAGTTGATACTTCAAACACATCACCCAAAACAAGTTGAGGAATATTAACTGTTATTTCAGAAAAAATATCTGACCCTTCTCTTAAAAATTCATGGCTTCTATTTACATGAAATTGGATATCTAAATCACCAAATCTCATCTTTGTTCCATTATCCACACCTGCTGGGACTTTAATACTCATCCTTTTTTTCTCAACCCTACCCTGGGGAGTTTGAGTTTGGACTTCAACTGTTTTAGTCACTCCTTTAACAGCCTCCTCAAAAGTTAAATCTAGTTGATATGTAGGTCTTTGCCTAAACCCCTGTCCAAAACCAGCCCCTCCAAAAATCTGGGAAAAAAGTTCAAATGGATCTTCAAACCCTCCAAAATCAAATTCTACTCTTTGTCCTCCACCTGTTGACCAACTACTTTGCTGCCAAGCCCCTCCAAAAGGATTCCCTCCAGCTCCTCTATCAAAAGCACTGTGGCCAAACTGATCATAAGATTGTTTCTTTTGTGGATCAGATAAAACTTGGTATGCTTCTCCAATTTCTTTAAATCTCTCTGCAGCACCTAAGGATTTATCTATATCAGGATGATGTTTACGGGCAAGTTTTCTATAAGCAGATTTAATCTCTGCCTCAGATGCAGATTTGTTGACTCCTAAAATTTCATAATAATCTCTTTTACTCATATGATTCGTAAAAAATCTTGATCTCTTCGAGAATAGTCTCGTTTTGCCATGAAGGTATTTTATCACTCTGAAGCTAAAAGTGCTAGCTTAAGCTAACATACCCTTTTGTCATTCCGAACGAAGTGAGGAATCTATTAACCAATAAGTTGTTCATATAAGTCAACTAAACCAGGATTTATGCTCATAATAAGTTTTTCCTTCTTACCTCTATTCCAGCTTTTAATCTGTTTCTCTCTTTCAATGGCAGATTCTGGATCACTATATACTTCATAAAACAATAAGTCATGAATTTTATATTTTTGGGTAAACCCTTCAACTAATTCATTTTTATGTTGCCAGACTCTTTTGATTAAATTATCTGTTACCCCAGTATATAAAACAGTTCTAGAAATATTACCTAAAATATAAACATAATATTGCTTATTCTTCATACTATAATTGTATGTTACTCCTGTTTCTCTTTGTCATTCCGAGCGATTAGCGAGGAATCTGTTTAATAGATTGCCACGTCGGGTCTACGACCCTCCTCGCAATGACAAATAAGAGTTGACAATCTTTAAGAAAAACCTGATACTGGGCTAGATGCAAACATTCATACCATTTGGATCTTCAAAGAATTTAAAAGAACGGGAAAAGAAATTTTGGAAAGTTTTTTGGATCACATTTATTACTGGTTTAGTAATAACGGGAGTTTTTATTCTTTTTGCACTCAATCAGGCCAAATAAATTATTCTTCCTTCTTTTCTTCTTCTACTACTTCGCCTTCAACTGCTTCATCCTTTGGCTCTTTGCCCACCTCGGAGGAGTCCCCTTCGGGGCCACCATCCGAGGTGTTAACTGGTTGTTCTCCTGTACCCTGTCCACTGTTATCTGTTCCCTGGTTTTGGCCATACATAGCAGATCCTACTTTTTGGATCACTTCTCCCAAAGCATCTCCTTTTGTTTTAATATCAGAGATATCTGTTCCCTTAAGAGCATCCTTTAATTCATTTAATTTTTGTTCAACCTCAGTTCTAACTTCAGCTGAAACTTTGTCCCCGTTTTCCTTTAGAGTTTTTTCAGTTGAATAAACTAAATTTTCTGCTATATTTCTGGTTTCAACTTCTTCTTTCCTTTTCTTATCCTCCTCAGCATGAGCCTCAGCCTCTTTAGTCATCTTCTCAACTTCATCTTTTGACAACCCAGTTGAACCTGTAATAGTGATTTTTTGTTCCTTGCCTGTAGCTTTATCTTTAGCAGAAACATTTAATATTCCATTGGCATCAATATCAAAAGTGACCTCAATTTGTGGAACTCCTCTTGGGGCTGGTGGAATACCATCTAAAGTAAATCTGCCCAAAGATTTATTATCTGCAGCCATTTCCCTTTCCCCTTGCAAAACATTAATTTCAACAGCAGGTTGGTTATCTGCAGCTGTTGAGAAAACCTCAGATTTTGAAGTTGGAATAGTTGTGTTTCTATTTATTAAAGATGTTCTTACTCCACCCAAAGTTTCTATTCCTAAAGTCAGAGGTGTAACATCCAAAAGCAAAACATCTTTAACCTCCCCACCCAAAACTCCTCCTTGAATAGCAGCACCAACTGCCACCACTTCATCAGGATTTATTCCCTTGTGTGGTTCTTTACCAAAATATTTCTCAACAGCCTCTTGCACTGCTGGCATCCTAGTCATTCCACCCACCAAAACTACCTCATCAATATCTTTTGGCTCAAGCTTTGCATCTTTCATAGCAGCCTTGACTGCCTCAAAGCTCTTATCAATTAATGGTTGAACCATACTCTCTAACTTGGCTCTGGAAAGTTTTGTTTCTAAATGCTTGGGGCCAGAAGCATCTGCAGTCACAAAAGGTATAGAAATTTCTGCCTCCATTGAGCTTGATAACTCAATTTTGGCTTTTTCTGCTGCATCCCGAAGCCTTTGTAGTGCTTGTTTATCACCTTTTAGATCAATTCCCTGCTCTTTTTTAAACTCTTCAGCCAGGAAATCTATAATCACCTGATCAAAATCATCCCCACCTAAATGTGTATCACCATTTGTGCTCTTTACTTCAATAACTCCATCTCCAAGCTCTAATATTGAAATATCAAAAGTCCCACCACCCAAGTCATAAACAGCAATTGTGTGGGCATGAGATTTATCCAAACCATAAGCTAGTGCAGCAGCAGTTGGTTCATTTATAATTCTTTGGACATTCAATCCAGCAATTTCTCCAGCTTGTTTAGTGGCTTGCCTTTGAGCATCATCAAAATAAGCAGGAACAGTAATTACTGCATCTGTAACCTTTTCACCTAAATAACTCTCAGCATCAGCTTTTATTTTTTGTAAAATTTGAGCAGAAATCTCCTGGGGAGTATATTCATGCGAGTCTACTTCCACAACAGCCATGCCATTTTTACCCTCTTTTATAGTATACGGAAGCCATTTCATGTCCCTTTGAACTTCAGGATCATTAAATTTTCTTCCCATCAATCTCTTGATAGAGAAAATTGTTTCTTTGGGGTTAACAATAGCTTGCCTTTTAGCCACTCTTCCAACAATATTTTTTATTGGATTAACAACAGAAGGAATTGTGTTTTCCCCTTCAGCTGAGTGAATAACTTTGGGCTTCCCACCTTCCATCACAGCCACAGCAGAATTTGTTGTACCTAAATCAATTCCAACAATTTTAGCCATATTAGTTTGTACTCCTTTCAGATCCTTCGTCGCTGTTTCGCTCCTCAGGATGATTGCCTTGCTTTCGCCCGACAATCACTTGGGCTGGTCTTAAGACTTTTCCATTTAAATTATAACCTTTTCTGACAACTTCTAAAATCTTATCATTTTCACCTTCACGAGTGTCAACAGCCTCATGAAGGGCTGGATCAAACACTCCGTCTGCTGGTATTTCAACCAACCCCTCAGATTGCAGTACTTGTTCAAACTCTTTAACTGCTAACTCTACACCTTTGGCCCACCCACTTTGTCTGTCAGCATCACTCATACCTTTTAAAGCCTGTTCAAGATGATCATGAACTGGCAATAATCTTCTAACTAACTCCATACCAACATAGTTTGTTAGTTCTGATCTACCTTCAGAAACTCTTTTCTCAAGATTCTGATAATCAGCCACTGCCCGCTTTAATTGAGCATCTAGCTGGTTAACTTTTTCTTCTAACTCATTAACTCTATTTGTTTTTTTACTCATACTTGCTTGTTTTATACTCTTGTTGCCTCCATCACCATATCTCTAACATATCTCACATAAGGCAAAACTAAACCAAAATTCATTCTGGCTGGACCTATTACTCCCAATACTCCTTTATGCAAAGGATCAAATTCAAATTTAGTAAACACAAACCCTGTTGTTTTTAAATTCTCAAAACCTAGATCTTCACCAAACAACACATGTATTGGATCATTACCCACTGCTTTACCAATAATTTCTTGTAGCATTGGATACTCATCAAATAAACTCAAAACAAATTTAGTTACATCAATATCATAAAACTCAGGCCAATCCAAAATATTTGATGCTCCTGCCCAATAAATCTGGTTATCATCATCAACAGCCATACCAAGCATATTACAACGGGAGGCAAGAGCTTTAACTGCTTCTTTTAAAACTCTTTCCCTTTTACTTCTTTGCTGCCAGATCATTTCTTTAATAGAAACTTCTGCTGCAACTGGGAGAGTCTTTTCTTTCATCAGTTCAGAAATATAAAGTCTCATCCCCTGAGATGTTGGTGTTCTGCCAGCAGATGTATGAGGCTGGCGCAAGTAACCTTTTTCAGTTAACTTACTCATCTCAATCCTGATTGTAGCAGGGGAGACCCCCAGATCATGTTTTTTCTCAATAGCCTCAGATCCCACCGGTTCAGCAGTGTCAATGTACTGCTCAATAATTGCTTTTAAAAGTGCTTTTTGCCTGTCTGTTAAATCCATATTAGATTTTTTTGACTAGCAGTAATATACAACGAGTGCTAACAGATGTCAAGATATTAATTATTCTTCGAGCAATTAGCGAGAAGTTACCTTAAAAATATTAATATTTCAGTTGTATTTTCTCCCTTCGGTCGAAAACTATTTATTGTTCTTGTTCGAATCGTCAGATGAGAACATTCCTTTGAAACTATCTATGAGAATTCTCTTCTTTTTTCTACTAAAATCTTTAATCTGTATCTCCCTAACTCTGGCTAACCCAAAATCTTCATGCTCCTCTAAATAAACTAATTTATTTACTCCGTATTTAGAAGTATATTTGCTGCCTAATCCAGATAAATGCTGCTCAAATCTCACTGCTGGTTTCCAAGTCATTCCTGTGTAATACAGTCCATTTTTCAGTTCTAAAATATATACATACCACTTCCATTTTTTATTCGAAGAAAAGCTTTGCTTATTGTTCGAACCTTTAGGTGAGAACATACCTTAAGAATTATTATAAGCGAAGCTTGCGATAACTTTGTTATCTAAGTTTATAAAGAATTTTCTCACTTCGTTCGAAAGATAAGTGATACAATCAATTAATGCAAAAAGGACAAATACTTATTTGGATAATAGTTGGGGGGTTGGTAATAGTTATTGCTGGTGGAGCCCTATTTTATACCAATTATTCGAATAATCGAACAAAATCATTCCTAACTCCAACAGTTTCCCAAACCCCACAACCTACCCCAGTAGATGAAACAGCTAACTGGAAAACATATACAAATAATAAGTATGCATTTAGTTTAAATTATCCTCCTAACTGGAAAATAGAAGAAAATATGGGAAGTGCTATCTTTTTTTCAATCGAAAGCCCAGACTATAAATTTGATGACAACAACAAAGTAGAAGAACAGGTAACAGTAGGAACTAAAATATCTTTTAACATACTTAGTAGTACGGGTAATTATTCTGAACCAAAAGAAGGTGAAATACCAACACTATATTTTGATACAGTAAATAACAAACAAATTATGGACAAAATCTCTAACATTACCAATATTACAATTGATGGAAGAAAAGCTGCAAAGTATGATCTTCAACGCTTATTTAAAGAACCATTACTAAGAACAAGAGCAGATATTGTGGATAAAACTTTTGTTTACAGAATAGAAATGATGTATGTATCTCCTATATCTAAGAATATTTTTGATGATATTCTTTCTACCTTTAAGTTCCTTTAAACAGATACTTCGCTACCCCGGTAATTTCTTAAAGCTTTAGATTTCCAGGCTACTATTGAGGTAATAACAATTACTCCCACTCCTCCTATCACTACAGCTGCTGGTGCTCCAATAGCTTTGGCCAAAAATCCAGCTTCAATTTCCCCCAGTTGTGGCCCACCCTGGAAGAAAATCCTCATAATAGAAACCATCCTTCCTCTTAAATGATCAGGAGTTATCATTTGCCTGATTGTGTTTCTAATAATTGTGGAAATCATATCCCCAAACCCTACTAAAACTAAAAATCCAATTGATAAGGGGTATGATTTAGACAAACCAAACCCAATTGTTGCTAGTCCATAAAGTATCACACATCCAATAATTACTCTGCCTTGATGATTTATTTTATGTATTGAAGAAAGTATTAGTCCTCCTACTACCCCACCTATTGCAGGAGCAGAATACAGTAGCCCTAGCCCTTGTGGACCAACATGTAAAATATCTTGGGCAAAAACAGGCATTAAGATATTTGCTGTCCCAAAAAAAGTAGCTAAGAAATCTAAAATCATAGTGGTATAAAGAATAGGAGTTTTAGTCACAAATCTAATCCCTTCTACTACTGCATCAATATGAAAAGCTGCTTTTGTATCTTCATCCTGCAAGGGGATCCTTACCAATACTACAGCCATGATAAAAAATAAAAATGACAAACTATTAAATAGATAAACTGATGCTACCCCACCACTTGCAATTAAAAAACCTGCAATGGCAGGACCAATCATAGTAGCAGTTTGAAACTGCAAAGTATGCAAAGAAACAGCATTTAGAAAATAATCCTTTGGAACAAGGTGTGGCAGTACTGCTTGTCTTGCTGGCATAGAAAAAGATTGGGCAATTGCAATAAGTACAAGAAGTAGATAAATCATCCAAACATTGATCATATGCCAAGCCGTAAAAACAAAAAATGCTAAAGCTAAAACTGCCATAGCAGTTTGACTAACAAGTAAAAGTTTTTTTCTATCAACTCTATCTGCTACAAGTCCTCCAAATAAAGAAAACATTAAAATTGGGATAATATTGGCAACCCCAATCAACCCTAAAGATGCAGGATTATGAGTCAGGTCATAAACTTGCCAGGCCACAGCCACAATTTGCATCTGGTTACCTACTTCAGAAGCAAATGCCCCAAAGATGAAATTTCTAAAATGAGTCACCTTTAAAGCCAAAAATGGAGATGTCGCTTTGAGCATATAACTTATGAGTCTAACACAGATAATTTTCTGTTAAAATACTCACAAATGAGCAAAATATTCATCGTTGGTTCACCTGGAGCTGGTAAAACTACTCTGGCAAAAGTTTTATCTAAGAAGTTAGGAATTCCCCATTTTGATCTGGATGAGATCCGTTTTCCTACATCAAATCAAAAAAGATCAGATGAAGAAGCCAAGCCTTATGTTAAAAGATTAGTAGTAAAACCAAATTGGATTATTGAGGGAGTATATATTTCCTGGATAGAAAAATATTTAAAAGATGCAGACCAAATAATTTTTTTAGATACTCCTTATACTAAAGCCTTATTTAGGGTAATCTTAAGATTTTTAAAAGACATTACAAAAGGACGCTCCCGCCATAGTTTTATCAGTACTCTAATTTTAATTAAAAACATGACTATTTATCATTTTTATACAGGAGAAAGTGATTATATTACCAAAAAACAAACAGTTAAAATTTTGGGGCAATTTAACAAAGTTACTAATATTAGCTCTAACGAAGAACCAATTTTGTAAACCCTTCTGCATATTTTACTTGTAAAGAAGCTCTGCTTACTTTGATCTTTTTACCTAACTGACTTAATCTTTTTTCCAGCCACATTCTAGTTTGTTTAGGATCATCTACCTGGCTTTTATGTTCCAAAATTGCTTTATATTTTTTTTCAAAAGTGCTAGTCACATCTTCTAAATAATTTGGGTTATCAAAATTAAAAAGTAAAAGCTGGGCAACTTTATGAGGAGTTAATCCCATTTTTTGATGGTGGGGAAAAGATGCTAAATCACGGGCTAAGGGGTAAATAGCATCCAGTGCACCAATTCCTGTTTCTCTATGATCATTATGATTTATCATAGAAAAATCTTCCCTTACTACATAATACCAAGAAGGGTCATGAGTCAAAACAATATCTGGCTTTAATTTTCTGATTATTTTTACTAGTTCTTCTTTAAATTTTATATCTGCTTGCAACTCTCCATCTTTATGATCTAAAAAAATAGTCTGTGTTACACCAATAATGTCTGCAGCAGCTTTTTGTTCTTTATGACGAGCTTCAATTAATTTTTCACCATCAATATCGTGGTGTCTGCTACCCCTCTCACCATTGGTAGAAATCACATAATATGCTTTTGCGCCTAAAGATACGTATTTGGCAATAGTACCCCCAGCCCCAAATTCCGGATCATCAGGATGAGCAGCAATAACCAAAACAACTTTTCCTTTCATGGAGTTTTGCATGAGGCTATAATAGCACAAATATGTGGAATGTATTAAAAGTGAGATATGCCTTGGGTGGAAAATTAGTTGCTAAACCTCTCTTAAAAACCATAATTTGCGAGACTCTACTTTTGTTACCTAATGAGATTATTAATTATGTAGTAAAACATGTTTGGTTTTTCTCCAGTACAGAGGATGCTTGGGCATATACCTTTAATGGTAGAGACGTCAAAGATAAACATTTTATATTTTTATCAGATGAGCTAATGCATCAAGAAAAAGAAGATATCCGGTATACAATCCTTCATGAAATAGGGCACATAATTTTAAAACATAAAAATTCAATTGGTAGGCAGCAAACCCAAAGTGAAATTAAAAAACAAGAAATTGAGGCAGATTTATTTGCTAAAAAATATTTAAATTATTTCTGATAAGATTTGCTGGTAATTTTATTTCCGTAGGAAAGAACTAGTTCATTTACAGGAATTTCTTTGGATGGTTTTCTTAGAGCATCAAGTTCCCCTATCTGATAAATAAACTGTCCAGTTTTTGCAGCATTTTCAAAAACTTTTATTTTGTGTTTTCTAAATGGAGGCAGACCAGATTTCCAAACCTTCTTTTTCATTTAAGTTCTTTTACCATCTCAATTTGAAATTCTCTAAATCCAATTCTACTGTAGAGTTCCCTTGCTGGATTATTTTTAGGTAATACACTTAGCCTAATAAATTTTAATTTTTTCTCTTTTGCATAAGTTTCAGCTTGTTCAAACAAAGCTTTAGCAATACCATGTCTTCTATATTTTTCAAACACTGCTATATCAGAAATATAAAGACATTTAATAGGCTTACTAATTAATTCAAAATCTAAATCTTCTATTCTAAAGGCAATAAATGCTGCTATTTTTCCATTTACCTCTGCTATTAAAATTTTCCCTTTATTCTTTTTATTTTCCTTAAACAAAAACTCTAGATACTTATCTACTATCTGCTCACCAACTTGCCTAGTTGGCTCTACAGATCTTTCAGCTTCCTGAACTATAATCATTAAATCTCTAAGAGTCTGAAAATCCTCAGACTTATAATTTCTAATTTTCATATGAAGCTATTATGAGGCCAGTTGCACCCAAAAGCAAACATTGATACTTAGGATCAAATCTATTAAAATTAGCTTGTGAGAAATTATCGATTCATAGGTGTAGTTTTATTAGGAAGTATTACCATTTATATACTTATGGAAACCTTCGAATTTATAGAGCCTAGGCAATACCATATCGAGCAAGGCAATTATCCAGTGAATATAAACCTTGGGCTCAATAACCCTACAGCTAGCGGAACTGCATCAATATATCCTGGACCAGTCAAATTTATAAATGGTACTAACTCTTAAGTATACTTAAAAATGCCTCTTGGGGGATTTCGACACGGCCTATCATTTTCATTTTCTTTTTACCTTTTTTCTGTTTTTCTAGCAGCTTATTCTTCCTTGTCACATCTCCACCATATAACTTGGCTGTCACATCTTTTCTAAACGGAGACAGGGTTTCCCGGGCGATAATTGTCCCTCCAATTGCTGCCTGAATTGCTATGACAAAATTTTGCCTTGGCAAAATTTCTTTTAGTTTTTCTACTATTTTGCGCCCTATAGATTCTGCCTTGCTTCTTACTATAATCATAGATAACGCATCCACTTTTTCCCCTCCCACTAAAATATCTACTCTCACTGCATCCACAGTCCTAAACTCTAAAAATTCCCAATCAAGTGATGCAAACCCAGAAGACACAGATTTTAACTTGTCATAAAAATCTGTCACCATTTCAGATAAGGGCATTTCATAGCTCATCTCCACCTGAGAGCCAAAATATTTAGTATCTAAGAACTTTCCCCTTCTTTCTTGAGCAAGTTCCATTACTCCTCCAATAAAATTTTGTGGTACAAAAATCCTGAGGGAGACCCAGGGCTCCCGAAGTCCTGAGGAGTGAAGCGACGAAGGATCTAGCTCGGATGGATTATGAATTAATTTACCATTAATTTCATACTCAACAGATGGAGCTGTTGCTAAAAGATCCACATTAAACTCTCCTGATAGCCTTTCCTGTACCACTTCTGCATGTAATAACCCTAAAAATCCACACCTAAATCCAGCACCCAGGGCTTGAGATTGTTCTGGAATATAAGTAAAAGCTGGATCATTTAACCTAAATTTTGATAAAGCTTCTTTTAACTCAAAATACTCGTCATTATCTATTGGGTACAGTCCCACAAATACCATTGGTTTAACCTCTTTGTAACCTGGTAAGGGTTCTGGCATTACACCTCCGAGGTGTGATATCGTATCACCCACTCTGACTAAATCTGGTTGTTTAATACCAGTCGCAATGTAACCAATCTCCCCAGCTGTTAGCTCATCGGTAGGAGTTAAGGCAGGAGTAAAAACTCCCTTTTCTAAGACTTGACCCCCAGCTCCTGTTCCTAAAAAATTTATCTTTGATCCCACTTCGGGCACTTTACCATCAACTACCCTTACCTGAGCCACTACCCCTTTGAAATTGTCAAAAAAGCTATCAAATATCAGTGCCCTAAACTCTTGTCCACCTGGGGGGTGGATTAGGTTGACACCTCGGGATTCTGGGGCGGGAATACGTTCGACTATGGCTTTTAAAAGTTCTGCTACTCCTTCTCCGGTTTTACCGGAAACCAGCAAAATCTCACTCTCATTAAATCCAAAGGTTTCAATTAATTGTTTTTTGCTACCTTCAATATCTGCCTGAGGAAGATCAATTTTGTTAATAACTGGAATTAAAGTTAAGTTTTGCTCCATTGCAGCCAAACCATGAGCCAGGGTTTGGGCTTGAATTCCCTGAGTTGCATCTACCAACAACACAGCTCCTTCAACTGCAGCCAAAGACCTTGATACTTCATAAGAAAAATCTACATGCCCTGGGGTATCAATTAAATTGAGAATGTACAATTGAGAATTGAAAATGTATTTCAGGCGGACTGGCGCCAATTTAATAGTTATACCTCTCTCCCTCTCTAAAGCTAGGGAATCCAACAATTGTGGTTGCATTTTATCTTTACTAACAGTTCCTGTAATTTCCAGTAACCTATCAGCTAAGGTAGATTTGCCGTGATCAACATGGGCAATAATAGAAAAATTTCTGACATTCATATCTTGTGTTTACAATAGGCTATAGTATAATCTATTTTTAATAATGGCAAGTTCAAGTGAGTTTGATGCTATAGAAACTGAATTGGGAGAGGATTTGGAATTTCCTATCCACCCTCAAGAAGATTCTGAATTGCTGCATAGTAAAGCATTTCGTCATTTAAGACAATCTTACCCAACAGGTTGGATCACGGTTTTTGGGAGAGTCGCTGTAATAGCCCCAACTCATTCACTGTTAGAAAAACTTGTCAGCGAATACAATATACCAACGACCACAAAGTTAGTACAAATAAATTCTCGAAAATAATTAAACAGTATTTGTTTCCCTGACAATTTCCTCAGATTTAACTAAAGTTTGAACCTTGCCAATTCTTTTAAGTAAATCTACAAAAGTATTTAGTTCTCTAACCTTTAGAAACCAAACTAGAAATACATAAATAGCCAAAGCAAAAACAGAAGAAAGCCCTGTTAAAACAAGTAAATTTATAGTTCTAGTGGTATCAAAAATCACTTCATCTAAAAGTTTTATTGGCACATACAAACATACGCCCATGATTACTGTTGCTGAAAGCATCTTAAAAAAAGGCACCAAGGCCATATTCAAATTAAACTTTCCTATTTTAAAATGAAGGCTGAGGAAAAGTAAAAATGCAGAAAAAATTGTTGAGATAGAAAATGACAGTCCCAATCCCCAGACAGGAAGATGTAAATCTTGAATAAAGTAAACACTCAAGCCAATACTTAAAGCAACTGTGATAAAGGATACAACCACAGGTGTTTTTGTATCTTTTAGGGCATAAAAAGCTCTAACTAAAAGAAGTGAGATTGCTTGAGCAGAAAGTCCAATTGACATAAAAGCTAGAGTTTGGCCAGTTAAAACTGTTGCCTCCCAATCAAATTGTGAAGCTCCAAATGTTAAACGGACTGCTGGAATACGCAAAACTATTAAAATAGCTGTTGCAGGAAGTGCTAAAAATAAAACTTGATGTAGAGTTGTTAAAAGTGTAATTTTAAACTCCTCTATCCTACCTCTGGCTTTTTCTGATGCTAAAATAGGCAGTGCTGCTTGGGCAATAGTTGCTCCAAATAAACTAACTGGGACAAGTTGCAAGTGAGTAGCAAAAGTAAGATACGTAACAGAGGCTGTAGAAATAAGAGAGGCCAAAACTACCCCCACAGTATCATTAATCTGTTCTGCTGCCAATCCCAATGTTCTAACACTCATCAGCCTAATAATTTCCTTAGCACCTTTGTGAAAAAGTTTTGCAAAAATTGAAAACTTAAACCCAAGTGAATAAGCTAAGGGAAGTTGTATTAAAACATGCAAAAATGCTCCAATAATTACCCCAAGTGCAGGCCCCATGATACCATAAGATTTTGACAACATAATAATTCCTAAAATAATTCCAAAGTTATAAAAAACTCCAGCTAGTGCTGGAATAATAAATCTTTGAAAAGATTGCAGAAGGCCTGCAAAAAAAGATCCCACAGCCAAAAGCAGTTGTCCTATTAAAATTACTTTGGTTAAATTAGCAACTTGGATTTTTTGCTCAGGTGTAAACCCTGGAACAATTAAATTGGTAAGTGGCTCAACAAAAATATAAATAAGTATTGTTGCTGCTATTAATATTAAAAGTGCGAGATTTAATATTGACCGAGCAAGTCTAAAGGCCTCAGTCTTCCCATCTTTTTCTAAACTTTCAGTAAATACCGGAATAAAAGCTACAGACAAAGCCCCAAATACAAGTAGCTGAAAAACTAAATCAGGAATCCTAAAGGCTGCAAAAAAGATAGCTACCGTATCTGGCGAAAAGCTGTGAGCAAGTAATCTATCACGAACCAGACCTAACACTTTTGAAAGTATTACTGTCAACATAATAATTGTGGCTCCGGATAAAATGGAAGTTTGCCTGGTGGCTAAAAGGGAGAAAATATTTTTAACCATTTTGTGTTTATCATTGTAGCATTTTAAGCTTGTTTTACAAAAGCCATTATGATACTATCTCAGCCATGCCTTTGATTCGTTCGGCAATTAAAAAAGTTAGAAAAGATAAGCTAAGAACCCTTAGAAACAAAAAGCGGGAGATGGCTTTAAAAGCTTTGCTTAAAAAAGCCCGTTTAGACAAAAGCCCAAAAAATATAGCGGCTATTTTTTCTGCTTTGGATAAAGCTGCCAAGGTTCATCTTATTAGTCCTAACAAAGCTGCCAGGTTGAAATCTAGATTAACTAAGAAAAAATGACAAAAAGAATTTACATATTTTATTCTTGTTGTCAACTAACCACTGTACCCTATACCCTGTACACTGTAAAATGTATTTATGCCCAAAAATACTCATAGACCCTCTTTGCATATAGATATTCTAAAACCGCAAAGTGAAGGTGAACCTCTAACTACTAGATTACTAAGATTTTTGCTTTCAACAGGTAGGTTTATTATTATCTTCGTTGAGATTATTGTACTGGCAGCTTTTGTAAGTAGATTTAAATTAGATAGTGATTTACAAACTAATACAGAAAACATAAACCACCAGATCCCAGTTATAGAGAGTTTAAAAATTGATGAACAAATTATTAGACAAACTCAACTTCAGCTTGCAACAATTTATGATATTAAACAATCCGGGCCCACTTTTGCAACTATCCTACAAAAGATCTCTGCTCAAACACCTACTGGAGTAAAACTTATTACCATCAGTTTAGAAAAAAGCAGTGGTAAGTATCTTTTGAAAATTAATGGCACTGCCTCAACTAATGCAGACCTTTCCAGTTTTGTAGCAGGTCTAAGAAGCGATAGCTCTTTTACAGATGTCAGCATTGCTAATGCCTCTTTGGAACAAAATGCAATTGTTTTTACTCTAGGTGCAACTATAAAAACATCTGGAGGTAACAGTCTATGACACCTACAGACAAATACTCAAGATATTACACCTATATAAAACCAGTTATAAACTCCGCTGTTGTTAAACAATATGGAGCTTGGAGTTTAACTATTATCACTATGATAATTTTTATCATTTTTGCTATAAAACCCACTATTGAAACAATCTCTGTACTGCAACAAAAGCTTGAAAATTCAAAACAAACTCTTATCCAAGTTAATCAAAAATTACAAAATTTACAAACTGGAAGAAAAAATTATGAAGCCTTAGGTGCAAACACACTAAACAAAATTAACCTGGCTGTCCCAACACAGATTTCCCTAAACACTTTAATCCAACCCTTAGAGCTAGCTGCAACAGTAAACCAAGCATCAATATCTGCCCTGCAAATTGATCCTGTTGTCATTACTCAAAAGGATCCAAATTCAAATAATTTTACTTTAGAAAAAGTCCAATTTACTTTTAATACAGAGGGTAGTTTTACTAATATCATGAGATTACTCCAAGACCTAGAACAAAGTGAGCGTCTTATCTCCATTGATAGTGTTGTATTAAATAAAGCTCCGGATAGTAGTACCATACTTATGTCAGTTGTAGGAAAGGCATATTATTTAAAGTAATGGACAGGAAATTTTTATTTATTGTTGCAGTAGCTACCCTTGCTACAGTAGTTATTTGGGTTTTAGCAGATGTCTTACATGCTAGGGCAAATGTACAAATTTCACCAAGCATTCAAAAAGCAACCGAGCCCCTTGATCCAAACTTTGATCCTAATGCTTTAAACTTACTGAAATGAGTGGATTCATAAAACGAAGTTTTACAAGCTATGCTTATAAAAAAAATTAGATCACTATTTACAGGATTTAAAATACCAACTCTTGTGGGAATAGGAATTATCCTAATTGGAATATCCGCCGGAGTAGTTTTAGTGATGCAACAACAAACCCTATTAACACAAGCTTCTCCCACCCAACAACCAATCAATATTACAGTTGGGTCAATAGAAGATACCAGTGCTGGTATTTCTTGGCAAACTAACTCTAGCTCACCAGGTTTTGTAACATACGGACCAAACGGTGGAGAACTAACTGCACTAGATATACATGATGATATTACAACTACTCCCCGGGTTGATCATTATGTTAAGCTTTTAAACCTTACTCCAAAAACTACCTATCAATTTAAAATTGTCTCAGGTAAGCAAGTAACCCAAGCACAAAAATTTACTACTGCAACTTCTGCTTTTTCACAAAATAAACTTCCTCCAATCATAGGTTCTGTTTTAGACTCTGGAAAATTAGTAAAAGAAGGTGTCGTGTTTTTAACTATCCCCGGAGCTATTATCCAATCTGCTCCTATATCACAACTGGGTAGTTTTACAATTCCTTTAACTAAAGTTTATAAAAATGACCTTTCGGATATTTTGCCTCTTTCAGATGATACCCTTGTTACATTAAAAATTATTTCTGGAGCAAATTCTGCTACAGCCACTTTTTCTTTGAGTGTTGCCCAAACTCCACTTCCTGCTATAAGTTTAGGGAATAATACTACTTTAACCCAACCCTCACCAACACCTATAAAAGACCCTGATTTAGTAAAATATGATCTAAATGATGATGGCCAAATAAACAGTGCAGATTACTCTATTGTTTTACAAAACTTTGGTAAAAGCCCTAAAAACAAAAGAGCAGATATAACTGGTCCCCAAGGCACGCCAGATGGAGTAGTTGATAAATTAGATCAAGAAGCTATGTCTCAAAAAATCAATCAAAAAGGTAGTTCCCTCTAGCTTTTTATAAATTTATTAACCATCAAAAACTCTGCTTGAGGATTTTCGATTAACCCAGATTTAATTTTAAAATCTGTTTCTAATACATATTTATACAAATTTACAAGTTCATCTCTGGTAAAATTCCTCCTTTGTTTTTCTAACTTTTGTCTGACAAAAGGGGGTGCAGTTTTACTGAGGCTTATAAGATTTCTTAATTGGTATAAAATCATAGTTATCAAGTATTGGTTATCAGAAAACTTCTCATGAGTTTTTTGTAAATTTTTAAGTTCTAAATATGCTTTAGGATCTCTAGCAGCTAACAGGTCTAAAAATGGAAAAATTGTTAATTCTTTTTCTGGAGGAAAGTACAGAATCTCACCCTTATTTTCTTTTATAAATTGCAGAATCTTACTTTTTTCACTAAGTTCTTTATCAAACCATATTATGATTGATGATTGATGATTGATGATTGATGAATCTAAATCCAAATCCTCTGGATTTTCTAGAATAATTAGCTGATCTTCCGATAAAAGTGTAGGAGTCATAACTGCTGCTATGATATCTTTAGGGTCCGACCCTTTTTCAAAAACCACAATATTATTTTGGTCAAATTTTTCTTTTAACTGAACTAGCTTGGCTCTTGAAGCACTAATTGCCACTCCGTGCAGAAGCAGAAGCATCTTTTACCTCCTCTCTTAAAACCTTTTTAACATAATCTCTAATTAAATTAAAATCCCCTCCCTTAGGGGTAAGCACCCAAGCTCCGTACTGGCCCACTGGTGGATTTATCAAAAGAGCATCTGGACCTTGATTACTAATCACATAACTTTTAGTTGTTTCATTTTGTTTGATCAAATCATAAAGCACGCTTATATCTGAGACATTCAAATCTGTTTCTATGCTTTGACCAAAAATACTTAAGAGTGAAGTAATTTTAGCTGGGTTAACCAAAGTTTCCACTGATAAAACTTTATTTCTAAATGCATCAATTACTTTTTGTTGTCTTCTGGACCTAGCAAAATCTGACCCTTCCCCGTTACTTCCCATTCTTGACCTGGCAAACTTTAGAGCAGTCTCGCCATCCATCTTTAACATTCCTTTTTCAAAAGAAATTAGCTCATATCTACACTTAAAATATCCATAACCTTTATCTGGTTGGGCAGAATCAGTAGCAATTTTGCCATCAGGGGCAACTAATACTTTGGTTTTACCTGGTGGTATATTTAACGCTTTTGCCTCTTCTTCGTTAAACTCTTTTTCTTGCTCTATCCAATCACAAAGATCATTTTCTTTTCCTGTAATAGGATACAGTGAATCTGCAAAAGATCTTTCTACGTTAACCTCTATTCCTCCTACTTCATCAACTGCTTTCTCAAACCCAGAAAAATCTACTCTAACCCCATAATGAATTGGTAGGCCCAGACTATCACCCACTACCTTTTTAGCTAAAATTAGACCATTTTCTCCAATTCCACCCATTTCATAAACACTGTTTAACTTACCTTTAACTAAATCTATCCAAAGATCCCTTGGTAGTGAAATAAGAGAAGCTTTGTGTGTTTTATAGTTGATGGAGGCGACCATAATAGTATCTGTTAAATATGCTCCATCATGGCTGCCCCCAGCATTTCCAAGCAACAAAATATTCACCCTGTTATCAGTAGTGTTAATATTTGGTCCTCTTTCAAAAATAAAATCTATTGGAGTAGGCTCTTTTGAAAAAGAGACAAATAATTTACCTATAACCAAAACAATGAAAATCAGCAATATCCCTACTGCTAATTTTTTTTTAATATTTTGCCTAAGTTTTGAGGATTTTTGCCCTAATTTTAAAATTTTTATGTTATCCATGCCAAAATTGTGTCTATAATCTTAACAAATTCTTCCCCATCAAGCGAGGACTTGCCAATTAAAACACCATTTATACTTTCTTTTTCTATAAATGCTTTAACATTTTCAGAATTTACACTACCCCCATATAAAACCTCTAGTTCAGATCCATATTTTTCTTTTAAGGATTTTGCCACATTTGATGCATTTTCTGGAGTATCAGGATTACCAGTTCCAATTGCAAAGATAGGTTCATAGGCTACTAATTTACAGCTAGTTGGTACTGGAGTATCAACTCCCTGTACACAAACCAAAGGAGTTATGTTATGAGTTAGAGCCTGGCTAACTTTTTCTTCTACCTGTTTGTCAGTTTCTTTAAAGTTTTGTCTTCTTTCAGAATGTCCCAAAATACTAATTTGGACAAATTGCTTTAAGATTTCAGCTGCTTCTTCACCAGTAAAACTACCTTCATCATACGGAGAAAGATCTTGAGATCCAACCAAAAGGGGGAAATTGCTTACCTTTATTGTCTTTGCTACTTCTTCAATTGCTACAAATGTTGGGCATACAACTACTTTTAGATTATCTTTTTTTGGAATTTTTGGTCCAACAAGAGAGATCCAATCCAAAGCCTCAGAGATTGTTTTGTTAGATTTCCAGTTAGCAATAATCCATAAATTCTTCATAATTTTTAACTTTGCACTTTAAACTTTTAACTTCCCCACCATCCATACTTTTTCAAGTCTACCATGAAATCCTTTGATACTTCTATGCCCTCACTCTCCAGTAATTTTTTCTGGAAACTCTTATCGTATTTACAACCTCTAATTGAGATATATCCATGCTTGTTAATTATCCTTTGCCAAGGGAGACTATCCTCTTCCTGATGCAACACTCCAGCTACCATTCTGGCAGCCCTTGGACTTCCAGCAAGAAGAGCTACTGTGCCATAAGTACTAACTTTACCTGTAGGAATTTTTTTAACAATTTGAATAACTTGTTCTCTAAACACCAATTAATTTTACCATCTCTGGTTTTGGGGTAAATCCAATTCTTCTGCCAACTTCTTTTCCATCTTTTTCTATAACATATGTAGGAATACTCATTACCCCATATTTTTCAGATACTTCAGGCTTTTCATCTACATTGATTTTTTCAAATTCTACTTTGCCTTCAAATTCTTTTTCCAGCTCTTCAATTATCGGATTCATTAATTTGCAAGGTCCACACCATGGAGCCCAAAAATCCAGAAGTTTAATCATACGGATTAAAATATTAACAGTCCTTTTTAAAATTGTCTACCCCCTATCAGATCTGATCGGTGTCTCCAACCACATTCTTAGTGGCTTAAAAAATATTGCACTAAGAATTGCTATTGAAAAAAAACACCAGATGGCAGGAACTTCGTTTGGATTGGTCGTCAAAAAAGACGCAAGTATTGGCCCGAAGATAACATGGAACAGTGACCAGCGCCAAGATCCGTATAGCACAGGTAGGACAAAGACTGGGATCGTATAGATCCGAAAATCAGGATCAAATCCTAAGAGTGGGAGTCTCCAGGCAACGTGCCAATTTCCTTGATAGGAACAGGTATTTGCACCACACAACATTTCCCAACTCTTACACATCCATTCTTGTGGCACGTTCCACAGTATTGATGTGAACATCCTCGTTAGCATAAGTAGTGTCGCGATAAATGATATAACCATCACCGGCTTAAACCACTTTTTCCTAACCTTTTCGGAAACAAATGACAGAGCAAAAGCATTCACCACTGGTATTTGAAACGATATATGCAAGTAACTTAGGCGCGTCAGCCACACATTTGCACTTACATCACATTGATTAAGCCAAATATAAGAAGCTGCCTGGAGCAGTTCCATGAATGTAAAAAAGCCAAGAGTCAACAAACGCACTTTTGGCTGACCCGTTTTAGCAGCATAGACTGTTGCTGCTCCGCCCACTGCAGTTGTAATAATACTGGCTGATGCTGACCAACACATGGAATTGACTCTACCAAACAATAGCAGACATGCCAATCCCCTAATCATAAATTTCAGTCAAAATCAGCTAAATTTTGTGTTAATATATCCCCCATATGCCCGATCTCCTAAATGATTTAAATCCAGATCAACAAAAAGCAGTTAAACATACGCAGGGTCCGACCCTAATACTGGCTGGAGCAGGTTCTGGCAAAACTAGAGTTTTAACTTACAAGGTTGCTTACCTTATCTCTGAAAAAAAGGTTTCTCCAGAAAATATTTTAGTTTTAACTTTTACAAATAAAGCCTCAGGAGAAATGGTGGAAAGAATAAAAAAATTAGTAGGTCATTTACCTACCTTACCAATGATGGGTACTTTTCATAGCTTTTGTGCCAAAATTTTAAGGAAGGAGGGTAGCGTTTTAGGCCTTCCTCCTGGTTTTGCTATCTATGATGAAGGAGACTCACTTGATGCAATAAAAGAGGCAATGAGTAACCTTAACATCCCTACTCAAAAAACCTCACCCTATGCTGTTAAATCTACTATTAGTGGCGCCAAAAATGAGCTAATTTCAGCTCTAGAGTATCCTCAATATGCTCGTGGGTTTTTCCAGGAAATTGTTGCCAAAATTTATTTAGAATATGACAAAGTTTTAAGGAAAAACTCTGCCTTGGATTTTGATGATTTACTACTTTGGGTCATAAAACTTTTCCAAACAGATCCGGCAATTTTAACCCGTTACCAGATTCAGTTTAAGTATATTTTAATTGATGAATACCAGGATACTAATCCTGCTCAGTATTTAATTTCTAAATATCTTGCAAAAAGGCATCAAAATATTTGTGTTGTGGGGGACGCTTCACAATCTATTTATTCTTTCCGGGGAGCAGATTTTAGAAATATTGTAAATTTTCAAAAAGATTATCCTGCTACCAAAGTTTTTAACTTAGAGCAAAATTATAGATCTACCCAAAACATACTTGACGGCGCTTTTGCTGTAATTTCCAAAAATAAAACTCATCCAATCTTAAAACTGTGGACCAAAAATGATATCGGCGAGAAAATTGAGGTAGTTGAAGTCAGAAACGAAATAGAAGAAGCTTTGTTTATCATCGATCACCTTAAACGTGGGATAACCCAACGAGGTGAAGAAATGCAATTACACCTCGGAGGTGTAGCTGTGCTTTACAGAACTAATGCTCAATCCCGTGCACTAGAGGAGCAGTTTTTAAAAAATGGCTTACCTTATAGATTAGTTGGTGGCACCAACTTTTACCAAAGAAAGGAAATTAAAGATGTGCTGTCATACCTAAGGCTTTTACAAAACCCTAAAGACTCAGTAGCTTTGAAGAGGGCAGAAAAAATTGGTAAAGGCAGACTTTCCAAAGTGATAGAGCTCCGCTCTGTCATCCTGAGTGAAACGAAGGATCTGGATTCTAACAACACATTAGACCTGTTAGACCAAATCCTACAGAAAACAGGATATCTTGCTTACATTGATGATGGAACAGATGTTGGGAAAATGAGAGTAGAAAATGTGAAAGAGCTAAGATCTGTAGCAGAAGAATTTCCTAACCTAACAGAGTTTTTAGAAAATGTAGCTTTAATTGAAAATACAGAAAGTAGTAAAGCTAAAACTTCAGATGCTGTTACTTTAATGACTCTGCATTCTGCCAAAGGCTTGGAATTTCCTAAAGTTTTTATTGTTGGCATGGAAGAGGGTTTATTCCCCCACTCAAGAGCACTTTTAGATACAAATGAGTTGGAAGAAGAAAGAAGGTTGATGTATGTAGGGATTACTAGAGCAAAAGAAAAATTATATTTAACATATACTAGAACGAGACTTTATTTTGGTACTAGAACTAATAACTTGGTTTCCAGATTTTTATCAGATATTCCACAAAGCTTAATTAGTAGTAATACCCAATATCAAGAGCCTTTCTCTGACAGAGAAAAAATTGACGATGATGAATGGTTAAATACATGAAACAACCTTTAACTTTATTTTTTCAATTTTTAATTATTGCTTTAATCATTAGCTCAATGTTTTTAGCTAAAAATTTATGGCCAAATACTGTAGCCTTTGCAGAAGATTCAAAAACTCCTGACACTTTACCATCCCTACAACCAGTTCATACAGAATCCAGGTTTACTCAAAAGCTAGAAGAGCAAACAGATGTTATCCCAAAAAAGGTAGTTTACCAAGATGACCCAGAAACAGAAGCAGGGATTGATAAAACTTTAGATGAAGGAGAGGATGGAAAAGAAGTTACCATTATAAAAATAACTTTTGCTGATGGAGTGGAATATGAACGGGAAATAGTTTCTTCAGAAACAATATTAGCTAAAGATAAAAAAATATTAAGGGGAACAAAAATTGTTTGGAAAAACCTTGATACTCCAGATGGAGAAATTAAATATTGGAAAAAAATGAGAGTTTATGCCACACATTATGACCAACATTGCCCTGGGTGTAATGAATGGACAGCAATTGGAATGAGAGCAGGTAAGGGAGTTATTGCTGTTGATCCAAAAGTTATACCAATGAGGAGTAAAGTTTATATCCCTGGATATGGACAAGCTATTGCAGGCGATACTGGTGGGGCAATCAAAGGAAATATTATTGATTTGGGTTTTGAAGATGCCAGAACAGCAGGCTGGAGTGCAAAATTTGTGGATATTTACCTTCTGTAATGTCATTGCGAGCGAAGCGTGGCAATCTAGATTATTGGAATTTAAAAGTAGAAAGCATAGTATTGTATATACTAACTGCTTGTTGATTATATATTCCTAGCTCACGTCCACCTTGTTTAGCTATTTGGTCATCTTCATATTGAAGATTTATATCAAATTTATAATCACCTTTTTTAAATTCAATGCCTTCAAATGCCATCTGTATTCCGCCCGGCTCAGATCTTCTAAATGCACTTACTCCATCTATGACAGTATTATTTTTATAACCAAAACTTAGATCTTCTTTAGATGTTCTTATATTGATATAAGGTATGGCACCATAAGATGCTGTTGGTGGACCGTCTGGATGATTGATTTCAATACTAATAATACCATCATGATAATCAGTGATTTCTAATCCCCAATTTTCTGGATATTTAATACTGAATCCAATTATATTATTTGTGTATATTTTCCAATTAGCAGTTTCATCTGAAGGGCTTGGGGAAATACTTGGACAAGGAGAAAATTCACAGTTTGGTCCTGTTCTTCCCACACCTGATCCATCTGGACAAATTTTGGCTTCCATTGTACAAGCTTTTTGAGTAGAATCCTGAGAAGTTCTTAAATAATACCCTCCTAAAGCAGCAGCCAAAACTAATGTCCCTATTAAGACAAAAACTAAGACATTTCCCTTTTGCATATTTACATTATACATTTGTTTTGTTATTATCGGCCAATGCTAAAGGCAAAATCAAAGGTAAAAAATCAAAAATCTAAAGCTGCTCTTTCTTCTGTAAATGTTAAAAAATATTTTAATGATTATAAATCTAACAAAAAAACCTTCCTCATTATATTATTACTAGGACTGCTCCTTCTTGCCTTCTATAAAAAGAGTTTATTTATTGCAGCAACAGTAAATGGCACCCCTATTACTAATTTTGAATTAATATCCCGCATGAACCAACAATTCAGAACCCAGATGCTTGATCAAATGGTTAATGAAAAACTAATTGCTACAGAGGCTAGGAAAAGTGGTGTTGTAGTAACCCCCCAAGAGATTGATCAAAAAATTACCCAGCTAGAAGCAAATGTTGGTGGGGCTCAAATGCTAGATACCTTACTGCAACAGCAAAGCCAAACAAGAGATTCTTTAAGATCACAGCTTGCTATTCAGATTTCCATTGAAAAACTTTACTCTAAGGAGGCAACAGTTTCAGCTCAAGAGGTTGAAGATTTTATACTACAAAATAAAGACCAACTTAAAGCATCAGATTCTGCTGGGCAAACCCAAGAGGCAACAGATCTTCTAAAACAACAAAAACTTAGCCAGATTTTTAATGAAAAATTCCAACAATTAAAACAATCTGCAAAAATTATCATTTTTTAAATTTCCCCTACTGTTTTGGGTATAATTAATCCATGGATTTGAAACCAATTAGTAATAAGCTCCAATACAATAAACTGGTTACCCATGTTATCCAATCCTGGGACTGGGGAGAGTTTAGAAAAAACTTAGGTCTTCCTCTTTTAAGATATAGTCTATCTAAAAATGGTAAATTAGTTTCTGCTTTCCAGTTAACTTTCCACAAAATTCCAATAACCAATCAATATGTTGGTTATTTACCAAAAGGCCCTTTTCCTGATAAAGATCTTGCTGATTCTTTAACAAAAATAGGCAAGGAAAATAACTGTGCCTTCATCAAAATAGAACCAGATATACTAATTGACAATGGACAATTGAAAATTGACAATTCTTTTCATAAATCTCCAAAGCCTTTGTTTACAAAATATAATTTTGTTATAGATTTAACTAAATCAGAAGATGAACTTTTGAAAAGTTTTCATCAAAAAACTAGATACAACATTAAAATAGCCCAAAAACACAATGTCAAAGTAGAAGTTACAACCTCAGATAAAGCTTTTGAAAATTACTTAAAACTATACTTCCAAACAACCAAAAGACAAGGTTACCATGGTCATAACGAGGAATATCACCGTAAAGTCTGGGAAACATTAAGAGATGCTGGAATGGCACGTTTACTTATTGCTTACTATCAACCATCAACTATAAACCATAAACTACCTTTAACTACCTGGATGTTACTTTCTTTCAAAGATACTTTATATTATCCGTATGGTGGGTCATCTTCAGAAAATAGAGAAGTTATGGCAAATAATCTAGTTTGCTGGGAAGCAATAAAATTGGGTAAAAAATTGAAGCTTAAAAAATTTGATATGTGGGGAGCATTGGGACCTGATGCCAATCCTTCGGATCCCTGGTATGGCTTTCATAAATTTAAGCAAGGATATGGCGGAGAGCTAGTAGAGTATTTAGGTACATATGATTTAATTTTCAATTGGCCAGTATATATACTTTTTACTTTTATTGATAAACTCACCCTATTAAAGTTATTTTTATTAAAGCTTTTAGGTAAGTAATTTATGGAAGGTACTTTATCTATTTCACTTGGAGTTTTGGTTGGCTGTTTATTAGCCCTGTCCTGGTTTGCTGGATCCGATGCTCCATATGTTCCAACCAAAGAGTCTTATATAAAAAAGGCATTAAAGCTAGCAAAACTTAAAAAAGGTGAGATTTTTTATGAGTTGGGTAGCGGTGATGGTAGAGTAGTAATAGAGGCTGCCAAAATGGGAGCTAAAGCTTTTGGAGTAGAACAAAGCTTACTTAGAATATGGTATTCAGAAATTAAAGCTTTCAGATTGGGTCTAAAGGATGCTTACTTTATTCATGGAAATATTTTCAAAAAAGACATATCCTCTGCAAATGTTGTTTTTATTTATCTACTTCCAAAAGGGGTCAATAAACTAAAACCAAAACTTACAAGAGAGTTAAAAAAAGGCTCCCGCGTAATTACCCAAGATTATCATTTTAATGATTGGAAACCAATTAAAAAGATGGGTCCTTTTTGGCTGTATATTGTTTAAATAACTCCTCTACTACCTGATCAATACTTATATCCGATGTATCAATTGTTATCGCATCTTCTGGAACTCTCATTGGGGATGCTTCTCTTGTTGAATCTATGTAATCCCTATTTTCAATTTCCTTTTCTATATCTTCTAATTTTATCTCTGGGTGATTTTTAACCAATTGTTCATACCTTCTTTTAGCCCGGGCTTGCACAGATGCTGTAATAAAAAATTTTAACTTAGCCTCTGGAAAAATTTCAGACCCAATATCTCTCCCTGCCATCACAGTATCTTGCCTTTCCCCCACTTTCCTTTGTACCCCACGGGTTGCAGCCCTTACCTCAAAGTGGGCTGCTATAATTGGAACCAATAAATCCACTTCTGGAGTTTTTAAAAATGAAGTTACATCTTCTCCATCCACCAACACTTTTACCTTGCCATCTTCCATCTTAAAATCAATATTAACTTGGCTTAAAAGCTTAGCGCACAACTGCCCATCCTCCACATTTATATTGTTTCTTTTGGCAAGTAATACTCCGACTCGATAAATTAGACCTGAGTCTATAAATTGAAATCCAATTTTCTGAGCAAACAAAAATCCCACTGTAGATTTTCCGGAAGATGCAGTCCCATCAATTGTGATAATCATTCTCTGCAAAATCTTATCATAGTGTTATAATTTTGACCAATATTATGAAGCTCCTTCATTTCTCTGATATTCACATTGGAATGGAAAATTATGCTAAGTTGGATCCTGAAACTGGGTTATCTTCAAGACTTCTAGATTTTTTTAACACCTTTGATTTTATTGTAGATTTAGCAATTAAAGAAGGTGTTGATGCAGTTGTTTTTGCAGGAGATGCTTATAAAACCCGCGACCCTAATCCTACACAGCAGAGAGGTTTTGGTGAAAGAATAAAAAGGTTAGCAAAAAATGGTATCCCTGTTGTTTTGGTTGTAGGAAATCATGATACTCCAAATGCTGTTGGCCGGGCCAATACTTTGGATATTTACTCGGCTCTTGAGATAGATAATGTTTGGGTTTCGCGAGAGGTGCGGCTTTTAGATATCCCTACAAAATCTGGAAATTTACAAATTATTACTTTACCCTGGCTTCATAAAAATGATTACAAAACTGTTGCAGAAAAACTAAAACCTCTATATGACAAAATTTCTCCGGATTCGCCTGCTATATTTTTATCCCATGCCGAAGTTGAAGGAGCTTCATTTGGATCGGAAAAAGGTATGGCAATTGCAAATGATGTGACAATTCCCCTTTCCCTACTGCAAGATAAAAGACTTTCATACGTAGCCTTAGGCCATATCCACAAACATCAAGTTTTGGGTAAAGACCCACTGGTTGTTTATGCTGGTTCTCCTCAAAGAATAGATTTTGGAGAAGAAAAAGAGGAAAAAGGGATATGTTTGGTGGAAATCACTCCCTCTGTCATTCCTGCGAAAGCAGGAATCCATAAAAATAATAGATCCCAGATCAACTCCCGGAGGGAGGGCGTGTTGTCTGGGATGACATCTTACGATGTCACTTTCAAATTTATTCCTACAAATGCCCGCAAGTTCTTGACTATAAATATTGATTTAAAAGAAGGGGATGAAAATCCTACTCAAACCATTCTTGCTGAAATTTCCAAACATAATATAAAAGATGTAATTATCAGAATTGTAATAAACATCCCAGCTAATTTAGATAAAAATATAGAAATGGATCAGATTAAAAAAGCTTTAAAAGAGGTTAATTTTATTGCAGGAGTATCCCGCAATGTTGAAAGAAGAAAAAGGATAACCTTGGATGATACTGAAGAAGTAGAAAGATTAACACCAATACAGGCACTTCAGAAATATTTCCAGGTAAAAAAATATAGTCCTAGTAGGATAAAACAATTAGAAGAGTATGTAATCAAGTTATTAGAATGAACAATCCTAAACAAGCAGTTATATTAATAATCATTGAGGGTAAAAAAGTCCTTTTAGAAAGACGCCTTCCTACTAGTGCCCTACCCAACCATTTTTTATTTCCTGGTGGAGCAATTGAAGAATATGAATTAGATCATCCTATACTTGCTTTAAAAAGAGAGGCTATGGAAGAACTGGGAATCATTCCAATTAAATTTATTGCTATAAAAAACTTTACAGGAGAAACTGGAACACTTTTAAAACCATTCATAGTAACTGTCTGGCAAGGTACTATTCCTAATAAAATTTTAGATCGGGGAAATCCAGTATTTTGGGAAAGCATTGAAATGGTTTGTAGATCACCTTTAGAATCAGTCCAAGAAATGATTAAAGAAGCCAAAAAAATCCTGTCTAACAATTTATGATTCCTGTATCACTTAAACTATCAAACTTTACTTCATATGGTAAAGATGTACCAGTTCTAGATTTTACCAAGTTTCATCTGGCTGTTATCTCTGGTTCAAATGGAGTTGGTAAATC
>Ga0209726_10001014_pt1 | contig 48118 bp, 40 predicted proteins | sample Subgrocontami54m_FD_187453 | JGI IMG/M metagenome (GOLD analysis project Ga0209726, IMG submission 187453) | Subsurface groundwater microbial communities from S. Glens Falls, New York, USA - GMW46 contaminated, 5.4 m (SPAdes) (version 3) | ecosystem: Environmental > Aquatic > Deep subsurface >...
AGTCAGCGGACCCCCACCCGACGGCTTCGCCGTCGACCTCCCCCTTGCAGGGGGAAGTAAGGCTACCCGATCCGAAGCCCCCTGACCTCGCGCGTCCCTATGGCATCATCGTTACCGGCATCGGCGGCACCGGCGTGGTGACCATCGGCGGCATCATCGGGATGGCGGCTCATCTCGAAGGCAAAGGCGTCGGCGTCATCGACATGTCCGGCCTCGCGCAAAAAGGTGGCCCGGTGCATAGCCACATCCGCATCGCCACGCAGCCGGAGGACATCCATGGCATCCGCGTCGCGGCGGGCGGCGCGGACCTCGTGCTCGGCGGCGATCTTGTCGTGGCCGGCAGCAAGACCGTGCTGGCCGCGGTGAAGCCGGGCACGCGCATGGTGGTCAATCTCTCCGAGCAACTGCCGGGCGACTTCACCCGCAACGCCGATTACGCGCTGCCGAGCAAGCGCATCGAGCGCGCCATCGCGGAAGCTGCCGGCGAGAGCAATAGCCATTTCGTCGATGCGACGCGGCTCGCGAGCAGGCTGCTCGGCAATTCCATCGGCGCCAATATTTTCCTGCTCGGTTATGCCTATCAGCTCGGAACAATCCCGCTTTCCGCCGAGGCGATCGAGAAGGCCATCGAGCTTAATGGTGAAGCAGTCGCCATGAACCAGGCGGCGTTCCGCTGGGGCCGTCTCGCCGTTGTCGATCCGGCGAAGGTCGAAGCCTTGGTGCAGCCTGTGGCCGAAGCCGCCAACGATGACCGCCGCCTGTCGCAATCCTTCGATGAAATGGTGGAGCGGCGCATCGCTTATCTCACACGCTATCAAGACGCGGCTTATGCGCGACGCTATCGAGCCTGGGTGGAAAAGGCCAAGGCGGCCGAAGCCGAGCAAGCGCCAGGCAAATGCGGCTTCGCCGAAGCCGTGGCGCGTTATCTGTTCAAGCTGATGGCCTATAAGGACGAATACGAAGTAGCGCGGCTCTACGCCGATCCGTCATTCATGCAGCAGGTGAAGGCGGAGTTCGACGGCGACATGCGGTTTGAATTCCATCTCGCGCCGCCGCTGTTCGCGCCGCGTGACAAGACGACCGGCATGCCGCGCAAACTTACTTTCGGGCCGTGGATGCTGCCGGTGTTCCGCACCTTGGCGAAGCTGAAATTTCTGCGCGGCACCGCCTTTGATCCTTTCGGCTATACGCAGGAGCGCCGCACTGAACGCAAGTTGGTGGAGGACTATGAAGTCATGCTCGGCGAGCTTCTGGCCAAGCTCGACGCCGGCAATCATCCCATCGCGACCGCGCTCGCCGCCATTCCGGAAAAAATCCGCGGCTTCGGCCATGTGAAGATGCGCCACCTCGCCGCCGCCAAGGCCGAGGAAGCATCTTTGCTGGATCAGTTTCGCGCCGGCTCTCCTTCATTCCTCAAGGCGGCGGAGTAGCCTCCCTCGATGCAACGCCCGATGACCCAAGCCCCCACGCTCGCGCCGGCAGCGGATAGTGCCGACCAGCCCAGCGTCAGCGCTGCGCGCATCGGCGTTCTGCTTGTTAATCTCGGGACGCCGGACGCCACCGATTTCTGGTCGATCCGCCGTTATCTGAAGGAATTTCTCTCCGACCCGCGCGTGATCGAAAGGAACTCGCTGCTGTGGAAGGTCATTCTCAACGGCGTCATCCTCACCGTGCGGCCCAAGGTCAAAGGGCGCGACTATGAAAAAATCTGGAACAAGGAGCAAAACGAGTCGCCGTTGAAGACGATCACCCGCGGTAAGGCGGAAAAACTCTCGGCGAGGCTGCAAGCTGTCGATCCGCGCATCGTTATCGACTGGGCGATGCGCTACGGCAACCCGTCCATCCGTTCGCGGCTTGCGGCTCTGGCCGAGCAGGGCTGCGACCGCATTCTGGTGCTGCCGCTCTATCCGCAATATGCCGCTGCCACCACCGCGACGGTAGGTGACGAAGTATTCCGCGCGCTGATGAAGATGCGGCGGCAGCCCACGGTCCGCTTCGTGCCGCCGTACTATAACGATCCGGTCTATATCGAAGCGCTGGCGTCCTCGATCGCGGCCGAGCTCGCCAAGCTTCCCGTCCAGCCCGACGTCATCCTCGCCTCGTTCCACGGCATCCCGCAGGAGTATGTGGACAAGGGCGATCCCTACCAAGCCCACTGCGTCGAGACGGCGCGCCTGCTGCGCGAAGCGCTTGGCCTCGACGAGTCAAGGTTTATGCTGACGTTCCAGTCGCGCTTCGGCCGCACGCAATGGCTGCGGCCCTACACCGACGAGACGGTGAGAAGTCTTGCCAAGCGCGGGGTCAAAAATCTCGCGGTGGTGACGCCGGGCTTCTCGGCGGACTGCATCGAAACGCTGGAAGAGATCGTCATGGAGAACGGCCACATCTTCAAGCAGGCCGGCGGCAAGAATTTCACGGCCATCCCCTGTCTCAACGACAGCGAGCTGGGGATGACCGTGATCAATCACCTCGCGCTGCGCGAATTGCAGGGATGGCTATAGACGCTGGAATCTCAGGCTACGCCGGCGCGCAGCAGATCATGGAAGTGGACGATGCCGACGGGCTTGCCGTCTTCCGCCACCATCAGCGTCGTGATCTTGGACGAGTTGAGGATTTCCAGCGCTTCGCTGGCGAGCTGACCGGGGCCGATGGTCTTGGGGCTCGCGGTCATGACGTCCTCGACACGCGCCTCGAGCAAATTCGGGCCCATGTGCCGCCGCAAGTCGCCGTCGGTGATGATGCCGATCAGCCGCCCGCCGGTATCGGTGATGCCGATGCAACCGAATCCCTTGGCTGAAATTTCCACCACCGCGTTGCCCATGCGCGAGCCGACCGGAGCGAGCGGAATGGCGTCACCCTTGTGCATGACATCGCGCACGAATTTAAGCTGAGCGCCGAGTTGTCCTCCGGGGTGGAGAATTCCGAAATCGATCGCGGTGAAGCCGCGGCTTTCCAGCAGCGCCACCGCCAGCGCATCGCCGAGGGCAAGCTGCATCAAGGATGACGTCGTCGGCGCAAGATTATGCGGGCAGGCTTCGCGCGCTTGCGGCAGCGTCAGCACCACGTCCGCCGCCTGGCCGAGCGTGCTGTCCGCCTTGGCGGTGACGGCGATCAGCCCGATGCGGAAGCGGCGTGAATAATCGATCAGGTTCTTCAGTTCCGCCGTCTCGCCGGACCAGGACAGCGCCATGATGGCGTCGTCCTTGGTGATCATGCCGAGATCACCATGGCTTGCTTCGGCGGGATGCACGAAGAAGGCCGGGGTGCCGGTGGAAGACATCGTGGAGGCGATTTTGTGCGCTACGTGCCCCGATTTCCCCATGCCGCTGACGATCAGCCGTCCCCGGATGCTCCGGATCAGTTCTACGGCTTCGATGAAGGACGGGCCGAGGCCGTCGCCGATCGCCGCCGAAAGGGCGGTGATGCCGCCGCCCTCCGCCTCAAGCGTGCGCAGGGCGGAAGCCACCAGGGCGCTGGCGCGTTCGGCTGCTTGGCGGTCGTGATTGAGCGCTTTCGACTTCGCCATGGGCATCCAGTTTGGGGTGTAAGGACGGTCTGGATAGCACGGAATTAGAGCCTGGGCGACCCGCGGGCCGGTATCAACGTCTCATTAACCATAACCGTTTTAACTCCGTTAACCAAAGCCTGCCGGCCGGCGGGCTCGTTGGCTATGGGCGCCGCGGCGGCGGCGCCGATTTGCCGACTTTGTGCCGGTTTCACGCGGCCCGCAGCCGCCGGAACCGGAGCCAGGAGGTCGTCGTTGCCGCGCCTTCGCCTAGCCAGTTCACAGGCGACGTTTGGCCGTGGCGCTTGCGTGGCTGTAATTGCCATGGCGATGACCGCTGTGGGTGTGTTGGCGCAGACAGCCAATGAGCTAAGCCCGGAAACCGGATGGAGTCCGGAGGATGACCCGCCGCGTTTCCTGAAAAGGTCGGAATATGGAAACCCGCCCGGCTCCGGCGCGGGCAGGACCGGCTTCGTGTCCACCAATCCGCGCCGTCCGCCTCGCAGCGCCACGCAAACACCGTACGATACCCCCGCGCCGCCGCTGGCTCCCGTGCAGACGGTCCGCGTCGCTCCGGTTCCGGCGCTGCCGCCGCTCCCGCCGTCCTACAGCCTTCCGCCGCTGCGCCCGGCATCCGACCCGGTCGTCACCGGATCGATCCCGCCGCCGAAGCGAAAGCCGCAGCAGCCGGAAACCGATCCTTATGAGGCGCTCGGGATTCGTGCGGGTTCGTTCATCTGGCTGCCGGCGATCGAGCTGAGCGGCGGTTACGACAGCAATCCGCATCGCACCACGGACGGCGACGGCTCCTCGCTGTTTATCGTGGCGCCGGAACTGCAAGTGAAGTCGGATTGGGAACGCCACGAATTCCGCGCCAACCTGCGCGGGAGCTACACTGCCTATGGCTCAGCGTCTTCGTTGGACAGCCCCAAATTTTCCGCGACGTTGGACCAGCGTCTCGATTGGACCAGCCAGACCCGCATCGAGTTGCAACAACGCTTTCTGGCCGCGACCGACACGCCCGGCAGCCCCAACTTCCAGGCCGACGTGGCGAAGCCCACCATCTACACCAACCTCGGCGGCAGCGCGGGCATCAAGCACAAGTTCAACCGGCTCGAGGTCGGAGGCAAGCTCAGCGTGGACCGCACGCGATACGGCGACTCCGAACTCACCGACGGCACCAGCGCCAGCAACGACGACCGGGATTTTTCCGATTTCGGTCTTGAATTGCGCGGCAGCTACGAGTTCACGCCCGGCATCAAACCATTCGTCGCGTTCGAAGCCGACAGCCGCGTGCATGATCTCGCCGTGGACAGTTCCGGCATCCGGCGCGATTCCAAAGGCTTTGCGCCGCGCATCGGCACGAGCTTCGAGTTGACGCGGCTGCTCACGGGCGACGTCAGCGTGGGCTACCTGACGCGGACCTATGACGATCCCAGGCTTGATAAACTCAGCGGCGTGACCGCGGACGCTTCGCTTGTCTGGCTTGCCACGGCGTTGACGAAGGCTACCTTCACGGCGAAATCCTCGGTCTATGAAAGCACCGATCCCGATGTGTCGGGCGTATTCGCGCGCGACTTCGGCGTGCGGCTCGACCACTCCTTCCGGCCGTGGCTCATCGGCGCGCTCAAGCTGGGCTTCGGGCTTGACGACTATGTCGGCTCCTCACGCGAGGACAACCGCTTCTCCGCCGGCGCGGAATTGACCTACAAGTTGAACCGCATGGTGTGGATCAAAGGCGAGTTGCGCCACGAACAGCGCAGCTCAAACGTCGCCGATCAGGACTATGCGGCGAACATCTTTCTCCTGGGCCTGCGGTTGCAGCGCTGACGCGGCTATTCGTCGAGCAGATGCTTGATTTCGGCGCGCAAGGCGGGCGCCAGGTCCTTGCGTTGCAACGCATAAGAAATATTGGCCGTCAGAAAGCCGATCTTGGAGCCGCAATCGAAGCTGCGGCCTTCGAACTTCAACCCGTAGAAGGGCTGCTTCTTCCCCAGGGCCACCATGGCATCGGTGAGCTGGATCTCGCCGCCCGTGCCGGTTTCCTGCTTGGCGAGCAATTCGAAGATTTCCGGTTGCAGGATATAGCGCCCGGTGATCGACAGATTTGACGGCGCATCTTCCGGCTTGGGTTTCTCCACCATCTTGGTGATCGAGAACGCCTTGCCGCGCGTCTTTCCGATCCCGACCACGCCATACATCTGCACGCGCTCCGGCGGCACTTCCTCGACGGCGACGATGTTCGATTGCTCGCCGAGGCTTCGGTAGGCGTCCATCATTTGAGCCAGGCATCCCGGCTCATGCTGCACCAGCACGTCGGGCAGCAGCAGCGCGAAGGGCTCATGGCCGACGAGTTCGCGCGCGCACCATACCGCATGGCCGAGGCCAAGCGGGGACTGCTGCCGGGTGAAGCTCGTCGTGCCCGGCCCGGGCAAGTCTTCCGACAGCAGCTTGAGGTCGGCTTGCTTGCGCCGCTCTTTCAGCGTCACCTCAAGCTCGAACTGCCGGTCGAAATGATCCTCGATGACGGCCTTGTTCCGCCCGGTCACGAAAATGAAATGTTCGATGCCGGCCTGCCGGGCCTCATCCACTACGTGCTGGATCAGCGGCCGGTCCACCACCGGCAGCAACTCCTTGGGCATGGCCTTGGTGGCGGGCAGGAAGCGGGTGCCCAGGCCGGCCACCGGGAAGACAGCTTTGCGTATAGGTTTCATGGAAATCCAAGGTGGAGGGCGCGTTAACGTTTAGCAGTTCTTTCGTCCAAATGCGGACAAATATCGGTTATTCAAATAGGCCAAGTTGTCAAACGGGAAGAGCCGATTCCCTCAACGGGCGTCAACTCCAACACTGGCAGGCGATGATGACTTTGCGGAAGCAATTGGGACGGATCTGCGTGGCGGCGCTGGTGAGCGCGGCGATGATCGGGCCGGCGGCAGCCAACCACACATGCCAGAACAGCGGCACATTCGAGCGCTGGTTGGAAGGCTTTAAGCAGGAGGCGGCGGCCGCGGGCATTTCACGGGCAACCATTTCCGCGACGCTGGACGGCGTGACCTACGATCCGAATGTCATCAAGCGGGATCACGGGCAGGGGGTGTTCCAGCAGAGCTTCCTGCAATTTTCCGATCGCATGACCAATGTGAACCGTTTCCAAAACGGGGCCGCGCAGCTCAAGAAAAACGCAGCCCTATTCGCCCGCATCGAGCAGCAATTCGGCGTGCCGCCCGCGGTCGTCGCCGGCTTCTGGGGCCTGGAGAGCGACTACGGCGCCTACAAGGGCAACATCTGGCCGATCATCCGCGCCGTCGCGACCTTGGCCTATGACTGCCGCCGCTCCGCCTTCTTTCGTGAGCAGTTGATGGACGCTTTGCGCATCGTGCAGCGCGGCGACTTGCATCCCAATGAGATGATCGGCAACTGGGCCGGCGAGCTCGGGCCGACGCAATTCACCCCGACCGACTATTTCAAGCACGGCGTCGATTTCGACGGCGACGGCCGCGTTGATATGGTCCGCAGCGTGCCCGATGCGCTCGCCTCGGCCGCCAGTCTGATGAAAAGCTTCGGCTGGCAGCGCGGCCAGCCATGGCTGCAAGAGGTGCGCGTGCCGGCTCAATTGCCGTGGGACCAGGCCGACCTCGCCATTCAGCATCCGCGCTCGCAGTGGGTGAAGTGGGGCGTGGCCGCGGCCCATGGCTCATTGCCGGCCGACAACCTGCCGGCTTCGCTGCTGCTGCCCATGGGCCGTAACGGACCGGCCTTCCTCGCCTATCCCAATTTCCAGGCCTACCTGAAGTGGAACGCCGCCATGGTCTATGCGACGACCGCGGCTTATTTTTCCACGCTTCTTGACGGTGCACCTCGCATTGGCAAGGGCAACGCTCCCGTCGCGGTGCTGACGACACAGCAGGTCCAGGAATTGCAGCAACTTCTGCGCGCGCACCGTTTCTACGACGGAGAAATCGACGGCAGGATGGGGTCAGCGACGCGCCCGGCGGTGAAAAAGGCGCAGATGAAGGTGGGTCTGCCCGCCGATTCCTATCCCACGGCGGAACTTATCGACCGGCTGCGCGCCACCCGATAGCTGCGCGAAAACCACGCAATCGCCAAACTCGATCCCCAAAAAGGATCGGGGGCGTTAATATTCATTCAACCCTATTTCGTCCCAATGGGAGGACGGCGCACGGCCTGCGTCGGAGGAGTAGGATACATGGTGGGCTTGCGGACCGTCGCGCTTTCCTTCGCAGTGCTTGCTGCGCTGCCGGCTGCTGCCCAGGAACGCACCGATCCCATCTCACAGTTCCTCGGTCTGGCCACCGGCTCCATCACCGCGCCCGCGAGTCAGGGCGTGCCCGCGCAGCCGCAGACGGCCGGGCATCCGCTCATGACGCCGGAAGCCATCGCCAATGCGGCGGCGGAGTTCGGCATCTGTCTTGAGAAGCTGTGGCCCGAGGCCGCGCGGCGCGGCGTGTCGCGCGCGACCTACGAGACCTACGCGCTGTCGCAGACGCCCGACATGAAGATCATGGAGCTGCTCGACGCGCAGCCGGAGTTCACCAAATCGTTCTGGGATTATCTCGATCTGTTGGTCACTGACGCGCGCATCACCAGGGGACGCGAAATCCTGGCCGAGCACCGCGCCGTCTTCGACGCGGTGGAGAAAGCTTACGGTGTTGACCGCTATGTCATCGCCGCGATCTGGGGCATCGAGTCGAATTTCGGCATTGCCGGCGGCGAGCGCCCGGTCATCCGTTCCACCGCGACGCTCGCCTGCATCGGACGGCGGCAGAACTACTTCAAGGATGAATTTCTTTCCGCGCTGGAAATCCTGCATCGTGGCGACGTGCGGCCCGAGCAATTGAAGGGCTCATGGGCCGGCGCCTTCGGACCCACCCAATTCATGCCGACAGCGTTCAAGCGCTATGCGGTGGATTTTGACGGTGATGGGCGGCGCGACGTGGTCGCTTCAGTGCCCGACCTGGTCGCTTCCACCGCCAACAATCTGAAGAAGGCCGGCTGGGTGAGCGGCCAGACCTGGGGCTATGAAGTCGTCGTTCCGGGCAGCTTCAATTTCCTGCTGGCCGACCGCTCCCGCCAGATGACCATCCACGAATGGGAACAGCTTGGAATCCGAAGGGCAGGGGACAAGCCCTTTCCGCGCTCCGGCGACACGGCCTATCTGCTGCTGCCCGCGGGTGCGCGCGGTCCCGCATTCCTCATGCTCAACAATTTCCGCGTCGTGATGAAATACAATCCGTCCGAGGCCTATGCGATGGCCATCGGCCATCTCGCCGACCGTATGCGCGGCGGGACGCCTTTCCTGCAGGCCTGGCCGCGCGACGAGCGCGTGCTGTCGCGCGCCGAACGGCATGAGCTCCAGCAGCTCTTGTCCGCGCGCGGCTATGATGTCGGTCAGTCCGACGGCCAGCTTGGCGGCAAGACACGGGCGGCGATCCGGAGCTTCCAGGCCTCCATCGGAGCCCCGCCGGACGGCTTCGCTTCGGAGGGCGTCCTGATGCGGCTAAGGGCCCGCTAGGGCAGGGTTTTCGGGTAACCACCCGGCCATCCCCAAGTTGACATTTTTGTCCTATAAGCCGATGGCAGCCGGGCGGAAGCGCTTCGACCCACGTTTCACGCAAACCGTACTGGCGATGGCGGAAAAGACATGATGGGGCGGCGACTTATTACCTTCGGGATGATGGCGCTCACGGGATTGGCCGTGGCGCTGCCGCTTGTCCTGCTGCGGCCGGTCCCGGCGGCGGCGCAATTCTTTCCCTTCTTCGGCAACCCGGCGCCTGTGGAAGCGCCAAAGCCCCCGCCGGATTTTTCGCGCGCTCCGGCCCCAAAAAAAGCCGAGACGCCGCCGACCGCCACCATCGTCGTCATGGGCGACTCCATGGCGGATTGGCTCTCCTACGGCCTTGAAGACGCCTTCGCCGATACGCCGGAGATCGGCATCCTGCGCAAGCACCGCGCCTTTTCCGGCCTCATCCGTTACGAAGCGAGAAGCGATCTGGATTGGCCGCGCGTCGCGCGCGACATCCTCGCCGCCGAGAAGCCCGCTGCCGTCATCATGCTGCTTGGGCTGAACGACCGGCAGCCCATTCGCGAACGTCCCGGCGCCAAAGGCGCGGCTCCGGCGGAAAAGCAGGATCAACCCGACGCCGAGAGTCCCGACACCCGCATCATCGCGCCGGAACAGCCGCGCGGGGCCAGCGGCAGCCTCGAATTCCGCTCCGAGCAATGGGCCGAGGCTTATGCCAAGCGCATCGATGACACCGTCGCGGCTTTGAAGAGCAAAGGCATTCCCGTCATCTGGGTCGGCCTGCCGCCGGTACGCGGCCCCAAGGCCATGGGCGACGTGGTCTACCTGAACGATATCTTCCGTGCCCAGGCGGAGAAGAACGGGATCATTTTCGTGGATGTCTGGGACGGCTTCGTCGACGAGACGGGCAAATATTCCACCTATGGACCCGACGTGGATGGCCAGACCCGCAGCCTGCGCTCGGGCGACGGCGTCTATTTCACTAAGTTCGGCGCCCGCAAGCTCGCGCACTATGTGGAGCGGGAAATCCGCCGCGTGATGTCGATCAAGGCTCTGCCGGTGGCGCTGCCGTCCGACTATGGCATCCAGGCTCCGGGCGGCGCGCGTCCCGGTACGCCCGCTCAGCGCCCGGTGGCGGGAGCCATCGTGCCGCTGACCGCGACCACGGTGTCCGCCACGGAAGAATTGATGGGCGGCGGCAACCCGCGGCCGGGCTCGCCGGATCCGACCGCCACGCGCGCGCTGGTCAAGGGCGAGCCGATTGTCCCGCTCAAGGGCCGCGCCGATGATTTCCTTTGGTCCGGTCCGGGTAATTCCGCGGCCGTGCCGTCCACGCCGGATAAACCGGCCGAGGCGGCAGTGGCGCCGCCGCAGGAAAGCGACGCGCCCAAGAACGCGGCTGTTCCCCCGCCGGCGGCAGACCCCGGCAAGAAGCCTCCCGCGCCAGGCAGGCAGACCAAGCAGGACGTTCCGGCTGCGGATGCTGAGCGCAGCCAAGCATCGGCAACCGCGGCGGCAGCGAAGAAACCGCAGCCCGCGCCGCAGGCATCGCGCGACGTGCCGCGGCCTCCGGCTCCCGTCGGCTCATCCGGCTTCGTCAATCCGTTCGGCAGCTTGTTCCGTTGAAGGTTGACGCTCCGCCCGATCAGCGCGGCAGCGTGGTCGATCCCATCAAGAATTTATCGATGGAGTGCGCGGCTTGGCGGCCTTCGCGGATCGCCCAGACCACGAGCGATTGCCCACGCCGCATGTCGCCGGCGGTGAACACCTTGTCGAGCGACGTGCGGTAATCGTCCGTATTGGCGCGCACGTTGCCGCGCGGATCGAGCTCCAGGCCGAGGCTCTTCACCAGCCCCTCCTGCACCGGATGCACGAAGCCCATGGCGAGCAGCACGAGGTCGGCCTTGATCTCGAACTCGCTTCCGGCGATCGGCTTCATCTTGGCATCCACGCGGATGCAATGAAGCGTAGTGACGCGGCCGTTCTCCCCGGAGAATTTCTGCGTCATCACCGCGAATTCACGCTCTGCGCCTTCCTCGTGGCTCGATGAGGTGCGCAGCTTCATCGGCCAGTCCGGCCAGACGAGCATCTTGTTTTCCTTGACCGGCGGCTGCGGCATGATCTCGAAATTCGTCACCGACGCCGCGCCCTGGCGGATCGATGTGCCGATGCAGTCCGATCCGGTGTCGCCGCCGCCGATCACCACCACATGCCTGTCCTTGGCGATGATGGGCGGCACATCGCCGACCGGCTCGCCGCTCACGCGCCGGTTCTGCTGCGGCAGGAAATCCATGGCGTAATGGATGCCGTCGAGCTCGCGCCCGGGGATCGGCAGGTCGCGCGGCTTCTCTGCGCCGCCGGTCAGCGCCACCGCGTCGTATTCCTTCAGCAGCTTCTCGGCCGGCAGGTTCACGCCCACATGGGCACCGTAATGGAAGGTGACCCCTTCGCCCTGCATCTGCGCCACGCGCAGGTCGACGATCCCCTTCTCCATCTTGAAGTCGGGGATGCCGTAGCGAAGGAGCCCGCCGGCCTTGGCGTGCTTCTCAAACACATGCACGTCATGCCCCGCGCGCGCGAGTTGCTGCGCGCAGGCCATGCCCGCGGGCCCTGAGCCGATCACCGCCACCTTCTTGCCGGTCTTGTGCGCGGGCGGCTCCGGCTTGATCCAGCCGCTCTCGATCGCGCGGTCCGCGATCGCGCATTCAATCGTCTTGATGGTGACCGGATTGTCTTCGATGTTGAGCGTGCAGGAGGCTTCGCAGGGCGCCGGGCAGACGCGGCCGGTCACTTCCGGGAAATTGTTGGTCGAGTGCAGGTTGCGCGCGGCCTCTTCCCAGTTTCCCTTGTAGACGAGGTCATTCCAATCGGGGATCTGGTTGTTCACCGGGCAGCCGGTGTGACAATAGGGGATGCCGCAATCCATGCAGCGCGCAGCCTGGTTGCGCGTCTCGTTCTCCGGCAACGGCAGAACGAACTCGCTCCAATGCTTGATGCGCTCTTCGACCGGGACATAGTCACGGTCGTTCCGTTCGATCTCAAGAAACCCGGTAATCTTCCCCATCTGCCGTCACTCAGCCGCCTGCATGGTGCGCGCCTTTTCCATCTCGGCAAGCGCGCGGCTGAACTCGACAGGCATCACCTTGCGGAACTTGCGCACGTAGTTGGGCCAGTCCGCCAGAATGTCGGCCGCCCGCTTCGAGCCGGTGTGGCGGGCATGGTTGCTGATGAGGTGATGCAGGCGCTCGCAGTCGTAGCGCGTCATGTCGGTGAGATCGCCGTGCATTTCCCCTTCGATCCATTCCGGCATGTCCTGCAATTCCACCATGCCGCGGTTGCAGCGCTTCTCAAAGCCACCGTCCTCGTCCAGCACATAGGCGATGCCGCCCGACATGCCGGCGGCGAAATTGCGTCCTGTCGTTCCGAGCACCACGACCACGCCGCCGGTCATATACTCGCAGCAATGATCGCCCGCGCCTTCGACCACCGCCGTTGCGCCGGAATTGCGCACGGCGAAGCGCTCACCGGCCACGCCGCGGAAATAGCATTCGCCCGCGATCGCACCATAGAGCACCGTATTGCCGACGATGATGGATTCTTCCGGCACCACGCCGGTGTCGGCGGCCGGGCGGATGATCAGCTTACCGCCGGAAATCCCCTTGCCGACATAGTCGTTGGCTTCGCCTTCGAGTGCGAAGGTCACGCCGTGCGCCAGCCATGCGCCGAAGCTCTGGCCCGCGGTGCCTGTCAGCTTCACGGTGATGGTGTCGTCGGGCAATCCGGGATGGCCGTAGCGTTTGGCCACTTCGCCGGACAGCATCGCGCCGGCGGTGCGGTCAGTATTCTTGATCGTCGTCTCGATGGTCACCGGCGTGCCACGCACGAGCGCCGGTTGCGCTTGCGCGATCAGCCGGCGGTCGAGGATGTCGTGGATCTTGTGATCCTGCGCCTCGGATTTATGGATACGCACGCCCTTCGGCGCTTCCGGCTTGTGGAACAGCCGCGAGAAATCCAGGCCCTTGGCCTTCCAATGCGCCACCACGCTCTGCCTGTCGAGCATCTGCATCTGCCCGATCATCTCGTCGAAGCGGCTGTAGCCGAGCGCCGCCATGATCTCGCGCACTTCCTCGGCGACGAAGAAGAAATAGTTGATGACGTGCTCGGGCTGGCCGGTGAAGCGCTTGCGCAGCACCGGGTCCTGGGTGGCCACGCCGACGGGGCAGGTGTTCAGGTGGCACTTGCGCATCATGATGCAGCCCGCTGCGATCAGCGGCGCGGTGGAGAAGCCGAATTCGTCGGCGCCGAGCATCGCGCCCACTACCACGTCGCGGCCAGTGCGGATGCCGCCGTCTACCTGCACGGCAATGCGGCTGCGCAGCCGGTTCGCCACCAGCGTCTGGTGCGTCTCGGCCAGCCCGATTTCCCAGGGGGAGCCTGCGTGCTTGATCGAGGTCAGCGGGCTTGCGCCCGTGCCGCCTTCGAAGCCCGCGATGGTGACGTGATCGGCGCGCGCCTTGGAGACGCCGGCGGCGACGGTGCCGACGCCGACTTCCGACACGAGCTTCACCGAGACCAGGCCTTCGGGATTGACGTTCTTCAAATCGAAGATGAGCTGCGCCAGGTCTTCGATGGAATAGATGTCGTGATGCGGCGGCGGCGAGATCAGGCCGACGCCCGGCGTCGCGTAGCGCACCTTGGCGATGGTCTTGTCCACCTTGTGGCCCGGCAATTGCCCGCCTTCGCCGGGCTTCGCGCCCTGCGCCATCTTGATCTGCATCATGTCGGCGTTCACGAGGTATTCGGTCGTGACGCCGAAGCGGCCCGAAGCCACCTGCTTGATGGCGGAGCGCATGCTGTCGCCATTCGGCAGCGGCTTGAAGCGGTCCACTTCCTCGCCGCCTTCGCCGGTGTTCGACTTGCCGCCGATCCGGTTCATGGCGATGGCGAGCGTGGTATGCGCCTCGCGCGAGATCGAGCCGAAGGACATGGCGCCGGTGGAGAAGCGCTTGACGATCTCCTTCGCCGGTTCCACCTGCTCGATCGGGATCGGCCTGCGGCCGTCTTCCTCCGCGCCCTTCAGCCGGAACAGTCCACGGATGGTCAGCAGCTTCTCCGATTGCTCGTTGAGTTCGCGGGCGAAGGCGCGATAGTGATCCTGCGAATTGCCGCGCACGGCGTGCTGAAGCGCCGACACGGTCGAAGCGGTCCAGACGTGATCCTCGCCGCGCACGCGGAACTGGTATTCGCCGCCCACGTCGAGCGCCATGCGGTAGACCGGTGAATCGCCGAAGGCGTCGCGGTGGCGGCGCACGGCCTCCTCGGCGATCTCGTCCAGCCCGACACCTTCGATGCGGGTCGCCGTGCCGGTGAAATAGGTGCTGACGAAATCCGCCCGCAGCCCGACCGCGTCGAAAATCTGCGCGCCGCAATAGGACTGGTAGGTGGAGATGCCCATCTTCGACATCACCTTCAGCAGCCCTTTGCCGACGGACTTGATGTAGCGCTTGACGATTTCCTTCTCGTCGAGCTTCTGCGGCAGCTCGTTCTTCAGCGCCACCAGCGTCTCGAAGGCGAGATAGGGGTTGATCGCTTCCGCGCCGTAGCCAGCGAGGCAGGCGAAATGATGCACCTCGCGCGGTTCGCCGGACTCCACGACCAGGCCCACGGACGTGCGCAGGCCTTCGCGGATCAGGTGGTGATGCACGGCGGCGCAGGCGAGCAACGACGGGATCGCCACGCGGTCGCTGCCCGCAGCGCGGTCGGACAGCACGAGGATGTTGATGCCGTCGCGCACCATGTATTCGGCGCGCGCGCAAAGCTTATCGAGCGCGTCCTTCATCCCCGCCGCGCCGTGCTCCGCCGGGAAGGTCATGTCGAGCGTCTCAGACTTGAAATGCGAGCCGTCGAGATCCGAGATCGAGCGGATCTTCTCCAGGTCCTCGTTGGTGAGGATCGGCTGCCGCACTTCCAGGCGCTTGGTGCGCGAGGTGCCCTCCAGGTCGAACAGGTTCGGCCGCGGCCCGATGATGGACACGAGGCTCATCACCAGCTCTTCGCGGATCGGATCGATCGGCGGGTTCGTCACCTGCGCGAAGTTCTGTTTGAAATAGGTGAAGAGCAGCTTGGCCCGGTCCGACAGCGCCGAGATCGGCGTGTCGTTGCCCATGGAGCCAACGGCTTCCTCGCCATTGACTGCCATCGGCTCCATCAGGATTTTGATGTCTTCCTGGGTGTAGCCGAAGCTCTGCTGCCGATCGAGCAGCGACAGGTTCGTGCGCGCGGGCTTCCCGTTCACCTTCGGCAGGTCTTCCAGCACGATCTGCGTGCGCTTGAGCCACTCCTTGTAGGGATGGCTGTTCGCCAGCGTCGCCTTCAGCTCGTCGTCGGGAATGAGCCGGCCTTCGTCGAGATCGACCAGCAGCATCTTGCCCGGTTGCAGCCGCCATTTGCGCACGATGTCGCGTTCGGGGATCGGCAGCACGCCCATCTCCGAGGCCATGATGATGCGGTCGTCGCGCGTGAGGAAATAGCGCGCGGGCCGCAAGCCGTTGCGGTCGAGCGTGGCGCCGATCTGGTGACCGTTGGTGAACGCGATCGCAGCGGGGCCGTCCCACGGCTCCATCAGCGCGGCGTTGTATTCGTAGAAGGCGCGGCGTTCCTCGTCCATGAGCGGGTTGCCCGCCCAGGCTTCCGGAATCATCATCATCATCGCGTGCGCGAGCGAGTAGCCGCCCTGCACCAGGAACTCCAGCGCGTTGTCGAAGCACGCGGTGTCCGACTGGCCTTCATAGGAGATCGGCCACAGCCGGTTGATGTTGGCGCCGAACAGCGGCGACGACACCGACGCCTGCCGCGCCGCCATCCAGTTCACGTTGCCGCGCAGCGTGTTGATCTCGCCGTTATGCGCGATCATCCGGTAGGGATGCGCCAGCGACCATGTCGGGAAGGTGTTGGTCGAGAAGCGCTGATGCACCAGCGCCAGCGCGCTCTCGAAATCCGGATCGTGCAGGTCGGGGTAATAGCTGCAAAGCTGATCCGCCAGGAACATGCCCTTGTAGATCACCGTGCGGCAGGAGATTGATACCGGGTAGTAGCCCGACAGCCGCCGCTCGCGCCGGCGATAGATCGCGTTGGAGATCGACTTGCGCAGCACGTAAAGCCCGCGCTCGAAGTCGTCTTCCGTCTTGTAGTTCTTGCCGCGCCCGATGAAGACCTGAAGATGCACCGGTTCGGTCGGCTTGACGGATTCGCCGAGGCTGGAATTGTCGGTCGGCACCTCGCGCCAGCCGAGCAGCTCCATGCCCTCGCGCACGATCATCTCGCCGTAGATCTTGCGGATGACCCCGCGCCACGCGTCGTCGCGCGGCATGAAGAGATAGCCGACGGCATAGTGGCCCGGCTCCGGCAGCGCGAAGCCGATGTCGGCTGCTTTCTTGGCGAAAAATTTATGCGGGATCTGCACCAGGATGCCGGCGCCGTCGCCCGCGCGCGGATCGGCGCCCACCGCGCCGCGATGCTCGAGGTTGACCAGGATGGTCAGCGCGTCGGAAACGATCTTGTGCGACTTGCGGCCCTTGATGTCGGCGATGAATCCGACGCCGCAGGAATCCTTGTCGAGCGCGGGATAGTAGAGTCCCTGCGCCGCTGGCACGCCGGGATCGGCGGAATCGGCAAAGTCGGCCGCCGTCAGCCTCGGTGTCGAAGCCGCGCGTCCGTCCTTCTCCCGATCGTGTCCTGTTTCGAACATTCCATTCCATCGCGAGTGTGATGTGGGGTGCCCAAAGACCCGCAAGGGGGCCAAGCGAGCGCCGCCAAATAGGACAGTATTGCTGTCCTTTAGCAGATGTCAATTTGCAGGCGGCAAAACAAGTCTACGCCGCTCATTTTCTTGAGTTCCGCCAACCGGCAAGAGGAACACGGCCCGTAAAAGGCTGCAACGGAAATTGCACGATTTTCCGCCGGCCGCTTTTGCGTCATGGCCGGGGCAAAGGCGCGAAGCGCCGTCTTCGCGTCTTAAGTCCCGGCCATCCCGATAAGGGGTGCACTGCCGGGCATGTCGCCGATGCGGTAGCTGTCGACAATTCAAATCCGCCGCCGCGCCGCCGCAATCGTCGCTATCATCGCAGGAGTCGGGGAGGAGACGCACCGTGATCCGCAAGATCGTTATCGGCTTTGCTGCCGCCGCTTTAGGTTCGGCCGCCTTCCTTCCGGCGCCCGCCGTCGCGCAGGGTGAGCTTCCTCCCTTCGAGGCCGTAACCATCATCCGTTCCATGGGCATGGATCCGCTCGGGCGGCCCGTGCGGCGCGGATCGGCTTATGTCCTGCGCGCGCTGGATGCTTATGGGCAGGAAGTCACCGTCACCCTGGATGCGCGCGAAGGCCGCGTCTTGTCCGTGCGCCCGGTGATGGCTGCGGCCGCGCCCTATGGGCCGCCGCCCGCGGCCTATCCCCCGGCTCCCTACGGCAATCCGCCCTATGCGCCGCGCTACGCACCGCCACCCGGCCTGGACGACGACGATGAGTTCGATGTGGAATACCAGCCTATTCCGCCCGGTGCGCCGCCGCCGGTCGTCTATGCTCCGCGCGCGTCTTACAGCGTTCCGCGGCCTCCGGGCCGGGTGCCTACCGCCAAGGTGCCGACGCCAAAATCAGCGCCGGCCGCGAAGACGGCGGCTAACCCGGCCTCGAAGACTGTTGAAGCCACGCTGCCGGAGAACGTTGCATCCGAGTTGACGACCGGTTCCGCCGGTGAGGCGACAAAGCAACCCGAAGCGTCCGCCGCGCCTGCGATCCCACCTGTTCAAGGTCTCAATTAAGCGCGTCCTCTCCCGCATCACCCCACGACGGAACGACGCGCCTGTTGGAACATTACATCCGCTAGCGCGCCTCAATCCGCAGTATGGGGAACTCCAAGGGAGACGCACCGTGAAATGGCAGACCGCGATCCTGGCCGGTAGCTTGGTCATCTTGAGTATTGTCCAAGCTACGCCTGGGGCCGCGCAGACCGTTGACGAGGAATTGCCCCCTCCTCCTGCCTCATACGAAGCACTGCCGCCTGACTCGCAGGGCCGGATCATTTACGTGCCGCGTGGATATGTGCCCGACGAAATCGACGGTCGACGTCCGGCGGTTAGCGCGCGATCCACCAAGACAACCGCTAGGCAATCCACATCCGCCACCACGCAAGCGGCGCGGAAATCCGCCGCTTCCGCAAAGGCCCGGTTCCAGCCGGCAGCGAAGCCCGGCGAACCAAAATCCAAAGCTGCCAAGTCCGCACTGGAGGCCAAGCGTCCCAAGGCCGAGCCGAATGCGGATGCCCCAGGCGAGCCGGAAACCACCGCCACGACCCAGCAGTCCACGCGCAAGTCCGCCGCGCCTGGGCCAGCCCCAGAGGAAAGCTTTTTCCCTTTGGCGGTGCCGCCCGCGCGCAGGATGATCGATCCAGACCGCCGGTAGATGGTTGCCTGAGGCAAAAAAGAAGCGCCCCGGAAAGGGGCGCTTCCAATGTCAGCCATAGGGACGAAGCTTAAGCCGCTTGGGCGTCGATCACTTTAGGCTCCTGGGCCTTCGGCGCGCCCTTGCCGATCGCAATCGTGCGGGGCTTCTTCGCCTCCGGAATTTTGCGCACGAGATCGACATGCAGCAGGCCGTTCTCCAGGGCGGCGCCCTTCACCTGCACATAATCGGCGAGTTGGAACACGCGCTCAAAGGCGCGCGCGGCGATGCCTTGATACATCACCTCGCCGGCCTTCTCTTGCTTGTCCTGCTTCTCGCCGCGGATCGTCAGCGTGTTTTCCTTGGCTTCGATCGAGAGATCGCCCTCGCCGAAACCGGCGACGGCCACGGTGATGCGGTATTCGTTCTCGCCGGTCCGCTCGATGTTGTAGGGCGGGTAACCGGGCGCGGCTTCAAAGCCGCCCGCCTGGTCGAGCAGCGAGAACAGCCGGTCGAAACCGACGGTCGAACGATAAAGGGGGGTCAGATCGAAAGTACGCATGGCATATCCTCCTTGAGTTGAGCGACATGCGGGGGGTCCACCATTGGCCGGACCCAACCCGTGCACAGCCAAATGGCCTGCGCCCAAAAAAGGTGGGAATGCCGCTTGGCCGCTTCAAGAGGGGCCAAGCCCAAGCTTCCCCAGCCCATGGTTAACGATAGTTACATCGGGGCACCTTAACTTGAGCCCCTCGCGCTGGCTGCTATAAGGCCCCGGCCGCAGGCCTGATCCCGCCCATGAAACTCGTATCAATTCCGGCCAACCCGGTTCCGGACAATGCCGTCACGGGGACGCTGCAAACCCCCGACGGGGTCGCCTTGCGCTATGCGCGGTGGCTGCCGCCGGCGGGCCGGAAGGGCACCGTCTGCCTGCTCCAGGGCCGGGCGGAATTCATCGAAAAATATTTCGAGACGGTGGCGGACTTGCGCGCGCGCGGGTTTGCGGTCGCCACGCTCGACTGGCGCGGGCAGGGGCTGTCGCAGCGGCGGCTGAGCGATCCACTGAAAGGTTACGTGCGCGATTTTTCTCAGTACGACACGGACCTCGAAACATTCATGCGCGAGGTCGTGCTGCCGGATTGCCCGCCGCCGATATTCGGCCTCGGCCATTCCATGGGCGGTGCTATTCTCATCCGCGCCGCGCGGCAAGGCCACCGCTGGTTCGATCGCATCGTCTTGTCGGCCCCTATGATTGCGCTACGCGGGACGCGCGGCATGGGCTTTGCCCGGGCGACCGTGAAAGCGATGCGGATTTTGGGCTTCGGCAGTTCCTACATACCGGGCGGCGACAAGGCCCCGGTGGGGACGTGGCCCTTTGTCGGCAATATGCTTACCACCGATCCGGTGCGTTACGCTCGCAATGGGGCGGTTCTTGAGGCTGAGCCCGCGCTGGGAGTGGCGGCTCCCACGATTGCGTGGGCGGATTCCGCTTTCAAGGCGATGAGCGAGTTCGCCCAGCCGGCCTATCCCGCCAAAATACGCCAGCCGATATTGATCGTCGGCGCCGGGCGGGATGAGGTCGTTTCGACCCAGGCCATTGAGGATTTCGCCATACGTCTGCGCGCGGGCGCGCATCTGATCGTCGCGGGCGCGGAGCATGAAGTGCTGATGGAGCAGGATCGCTATCGCGCGCAATTCTGGGCCGCGTTCGATGCCTTTGTGCCCGGCACGCCTTTGTTCTGAAGGCTTTTACTTGTTGAGCAGCGCAAGCGCGGCCGCGTGCAGCCGCCGGTCGCCGGCGGCGACGATGCGCCCTCCGGACTGGGCCGCTCCATTATCCCACGTCGTGATGACCCCGCCGGCACCGGCAATGATCGGTATCAAAGCCATGACGTCATGTGGCTTCAATTCGGTTTCGATCACCAGGTCGATGTGTCCGGCCGCCAGCATGCAGTAGGCGTAACAGTCGCCGCCATAGCGCGACAGCTTGGCCGCTTCCTCCACCCGGCGGAAGGCTTCGCGGTCCGCGCTTTTCATCAGCAGCGGGCTCGTGGTGTAGACGATTGCATCCTTGAGGGCGGAGCAAGCACGCACACGCAGCTTCCGCTTTCCGCCCGGCCCACGGTAATGCGCCGCGCCGCCGTCGCCGGCAAAACGCTCGCCGGTGAAGGGCTGGTGCATCATCCCGAACACCGGCTCGCCGAACCGCGTCAAGGCGATCAGTGTGCCCCAGATGGGCATACCGGCGACGAAGGACTTGGTGCCGTCGATCGGATCGAGCACCCAGACATATTCGGCGTCCGCGCGCTCGTCTTCGTATTCCTCGCCCACGATGCCGTGTTCGGGAAAATTGCGCCGGATCAGCGTGCGCATCGCCGTTTCCGCGCCCCGGTCGGCCGCCGTCACGGGATCGAAGCTGCCGTCGTCGCGGTGCTTGCTTTCGACGGCCAGCGCCGTGCGGAAGAACGGCAAGATCGTCTCGCCCGAAATGGTGGCGAGCTGGTCAACAAAAGCCGCAAAATCGATCGCCGTCACTGCGTGCCCTTCTTTGCCAAACTCCCGCCTAGAGGCTGATCCGATTAGATTGAATCGGATCAGCTTCTAGATTCATTGGTTTATCGCGCAACCTTTGCGGCGAACCGGTTCCACTTCGCCGGATTGCGCTCTAGCCGAAGACTTAGCCCTCGGGCAACCGAGACTCCTGCGATCCGCCTGCCGGGTGTGTTATTGGCCCCGGCCAGCAGCTATGCGCTAAATGCATGGAAAATCGCCTTTGCAGTCTTGCCTTTTGTGCGACGCAGGCACATATTGTTGCAGTGCGGTACGCGGTCGCCTGATCGTGTTACCCGCCGCCCTCCTTGGGCGTTTCCTCCCTAGACTTGGGCCGCTTGCCAACCGCGAGCGGCCCTTTTTTTTAGAGTTCCCGGTTGCGGCTACTCGGCGGCTGCGCGATAGGGGCGCAGCTCCTCCAGGGGAACGGCCGCCAGGCGGTCGGCGAGGGTTTCCAGGTCGGTTCCCACCCGCGCGAAGGTTGGAGCGCGTTCGTAACGCCGCTCATCCATATAGAGCCCCCGGTTGACCTCAAGCTGGATGGAATGAAGCCCGGCAGCGGGGTTGCCGTAGTGCTCGGTGATGAATCCCCCGGCATAGGGCTTGTTGCGGCTCACCGAATAGCCGAGCGACCGCAGCGTCGCTTCGATAGTCTCGGAAACGATCGGCGCGCAGCTCGTGCCATAGCGATCGCCCAGCACGACGTCCGCGCGCGGGCGCTCTTCCTTGGTGCTGGTGGTCGACGGCATGGAGTGGCAATCGATCAGCACTGCGGCGCCGATATCGCGATGAACCCGCGAAAAGAGCCGCCGCAACGCTCGGTGATAGGGCTTATAGAGGGCTTCGATCCGGCGCATCGCGTCGTCCACCGAGAGCCGCTGGCCGTAGATTTCCTGGGCATCTCCCACCACCCGGGCAACCGTGCCGAGACCGCCGGCAACCCTCATGGACCTCGTATTGGCGAATGACGGCAGACGGCCGTCGAACATGCGCGGGTCGAGCTCGTAGGGCTCGCGATTCACATCGACATAGCAGCGCGGGAAATGCGCGCGCATCAGCGGGTGGCCGCGGCGGACCACGCCCGCGAAAAGTTCATCGACGAACGAATCCTCCGAACGGCGCAGCGTGGCGATATCGAGCCGCGAGGTGATCAGAAATTCGGATGGGTAGACGCGTCCGCTGTGCGGGGAATTGAAAACGATTGGGCTGCGCCACTCTTCCGGCTCGAGGATTTCGAAGGGCGGGTCGAGTTCGTCTTTGCTTTCGGGCATTCCCAGTCGGCCTTCCCTGGTGCAAGCCGGCACGCCGCCGGTTGAGCCGTCCGATCATCCGTATACCATATTGGCCATGCCGGCCGGGTGGTGCCAAGGTTTAACTGGCTTTCACGCGATATTTACCCCCTATCTGGCTTATGGTGGGCAAGCCCGGTGAGGGTTGTTCTGGTCCGTAGTCGCGAGAGTACCTGGATGCCGAAGATCCTCCTGGCCGAAGATGACACCGACATGCGGCGCTTCCTGGTGAAGGCGCTGCAAAACGCGGGTTTCGAGGTCACCTCCTACGATAACGGCCTTTCGGCCTATCAGCGCCTCCGGGAAGAGCCCTTCGAGCTTCTGCTCACCGATATCGTCATGCCCGAGATGGACGGCATCGAGCTGGCGCGCCGCGCCTCGGAACTCGACCCCGACATCAAGATCATGTTCATCACCGGCTTTGCCGCCGTCGCGCTGAATGCGGACTCGGCGGCGCCGAAGAACGCCAAAGTGCTCTCCAAGCCCGTGCATCTGCGGGACCTCGTCAACGAGGTGAACAAGATGCTGGCGGCCTGACGCGCGAAACCCGCGCGCTTGCCACCCCCCATGCGAGCCGATATGAAAATGCGGAGCCCGGGCGCGTAGCTCAGCGGAAGAGCACCTCCTTGACATGGAGGGGGTCACAGGTTCGATCCCTGTCGCGCCCACCAGCATCACCTTCGAGCGAGCCGTCAGGGCAGTCGCAGGATGCCGACCAATCCCTCCGGGCCGCAAGCTTCAACCGCAGGGAACGATCCGGCCGAGCGCTGGGCTTTGTTGCGGCGGGAAGTCGTCGTCGCTCTGCCGTTTGCCTTATCTCTCCTACCGGTCTGCCTCTCGAGCGGATTGCTGGCCTTCGCGCCGCTTGGCCCCGACTATGTGGCGAAGGGCATTACTGCCGCGCTCAACGCCATCATCTTCGGCGGCATTATCGCGGCGCTGTTCGCGACGTCATCTTTTGTCATCCATTCGCCCCGCAGCAACCTCGCGCTGGTTCAGGCGACCGCGGTGGCCTACTTCCTCGGCAAGGCATCGTTTGCCGGCAACCCGGCGGCGGTTGTTGTAGCGCTGGCGGCCTGCGTGTTGCTCGCGGGGCTGTTCCAAATTCTGTTCGCCATTATCGGCGTGGCGAGGATCATCCGGTACACGCCGCATCCCGTCATGGCCGGTTTCGTCAATGGCGCCGCCCTGTCGATCGTCTGGTCGCAGATCAGGCCATTCATCGACATCCGCGGCAGCCAATCGGGGTGGCTCCCCTTCATCGCAAAGCCGACGGTGTTCGTGTTCATCCTTCTTCTCACGGCCTTTGTCACCGGCGTGACCAAGTTCCGCAAAAAACTGCCCGCGCCTTTCATCGGCCTCGGCATCGGCGTTCTTGTTTTCTATGCGTTCAGATTTGTAGCTCCCGAGGTCGAGCTCGGACGAACCATCGGTTCTCTCGACGTGACGCTGCCGCCCGATACTCCCGTCCTCGACTTGTGGGCGCCGGAAATTCGCGCCGCTTTGCTGTCGGCGGTACCCGACATTATATTGATCGCCTTGGCTATCGCCGTTCTCGCGATCTTCGAGTCGTTGCTGGTCTTCAAGATGGCGCAGAATCTCGCCGACAAGCGGCTTGGGACCATGCGCGACATCATGGCGTCAGGCGCGGGCAATTGCGCATCGGCGCTGACCGGCGGTCTCGCTTTTTCGCCCGCGTCGGGTCAAACCAGATCGGTTTTCCGCGAAGGCGGGCGAACCCGCATCGTGCCCATCACGATCAGCCTACTGATCCTGACCCTCACTACCACCGTTCCTGGTTTGCTGGCCGCCATTCCGGTGGCCGCCGTTTCGGCGTTGCTGCTGCACAACGGCTTCCAGAATTTCGACCGGTGGAGTCTGGATCTGTTTGTCGAAACCCTGCGGAGCCCTCGTTCACCTGAACGCCGCCGCGCTTGGCTCGACCTGGCGGTTATCGGCACCGTCATGGGAGTGACGATCACGATTTCCGTGCTTCCCGGCGTGCTTGCCGGAGTCATTGTCGCGTGCGTCATCTTCATTGCGAATATGAGCCGCCCGATTGTGCGCCGTCGCTATCTAGGCGACATCAAGTTGTCCAAGCGCATGCGCAGCGAACACGACGCCGCTATCCTGCGAGAGACGGGTTCGCGCCGCGTCGTTCTTGAGCTGCACGGCGTTCTTTTCTTCGGCAATGCGGACGATCTTTCCGAACAGATGCGGCGTGAATTTTCCGCCGCCGATATGGTCGTGCTCGACTGCCGGGGGATTTCCGACATCGACGTGTCCGGCGCGACCATCATGCGGAGCCTTTTTGAGAGGAGCCGCCGCGGGCGCAAGCATCTTTACCTTTGCAACATTCCGCCGGTTCACTCCGAGACGATGAAAGAGATGGCGGAAGGCAGCTCCGAGCCCGCTATTTTCCCCGACCTCGATTCCGCTTTGGAGTGGATGGAGGAGCGGGTGCTGGAGCGGCATGCCGACAGGCGTGGCCCGGCGGGGATTATGCCGCTGGAGGAGCATGATTTCGTGCATGGTTTGGATGACGCCGAACGCGCCGCGCTCGTTCAGCATCTTGTCCTCAGGGAATTCCCGGCCGGGACGACTCTCTGCGTGGAAGGTGATCCGGCCGACCGGATGTGGCTTTTAACCAAGGGGAGCGTCAGTGTCCGCCTGCGCCTGTCGCACCCTGCGGGAACCCGCCGCATCGCCAGTTGCGCCACGGGAACGACGGTGGGCGAAATGGCTTTCATCCAGGCTGGCACACGGTCGGCGAGCGTCATCGCGGACGAGGACACCGTCTGTCACGAACTCAGCCGCGCGGCCTACGACCGGATTCTGCGGGACCACCCGGCCATCGCCAATAAGCTGCTCACCAATCTGAGCCTCGAATTGGCCCGGCGGCTCCGCCGCACCTCCGACGAGCTGCGCGAGACCATCAACTGACGGAAACCCCGAGGGCCGGGTTTTAGGGCCGAATACGGCACGTTTCGTGTGCGGCCCTCGGATTTGACAGCCAGGGCCGCGCCGCTTATTTAACCCCCACGCCGACAGGATATAGATGTATAGCCGGGCCTCGGCCCGGTGAGGGATTGGTTGTCATGAAAGTCCGCAATTCTTTGAAATCGCTGCGCTCCCGCCACCGCAACAACCGGCTGGTGCGCCGCAAGGGGCGGGTCTACGTCATTAACAAGACCCAGAAGCGCTTCAAGGCCCGCCAGGGCTGATCGCGAGCGACTCTCGGGCGATCCCCCATCCCATGGCAGCCGGTTATCACATCCTGGTCAGTGGACGATGGGACAACAACGTCGCGGTTGTCGATCTTCAGCGCGCGCTTGATCCCGCCAATGACGGAACTCCCAACGCCATCGTCAGCCGCGTGCGCGTCACGCCGGATATCGATAGCGACGGTGATGGCGTGGCCGACACGCCCGCCAGCGGGCAGCCGGTCAGCATCGCGATTCCCCGCACGGGGCAATATGCATATGTGGTCAATCACTCCGGGCGCGTGACGCCGGCGGCGGCCGCCGCCTTCCAGCATGGCCATCCGGGCGTCGTTACCGTGCTCGATCTCGTTGCCGCGCTTGATCCCGCCAACAACGGCACTACCGCCGCGATGGCTGATCTCATCCCGACGGGAATGGCGGGGCCCGTCGGCATCGCAATGACGCCCGATGACAAATACATCCTCGTGACGTCGGCCGAAGCGGCCGAGCGCGAAGATGGTGGCCAGGAAGTCACGGTCATTGATGCGGCGACGCGCACGGTGGTGCGGCGCATTCCGCTCGCGGTTCGCGGCAATGGCTCCGCGGAACCGAGCCCGCATGCCGGCCCGCATCCCACCTTCGGCAACTTCCCCGATCCGAACGGCATCGCGGTAAGCCCGCTCGGGCCGGGCTACGCCTTCACCGCCAACGGCGGCACCGACGATGTTTCCGTTATCGACCTGAAGCGCGCCCTCGCCGGAGACCCCAAGGCGGAGGTCGCCCGCGTGCCGGTGGAAGCGGGCCCATTCGGTCTCGCGGTCAGCCCGGACGGGCGGCTGCTCGCGGCGGCGAATCGCGAGAGCGCCCAGACCGGCGTTGAGGGCCGAACCATCTCCATCATCGATATCGAGCGCGCAGCCAAGGGTGCGGCGGATGCCGAGCGGGCGCGGGTCCAGGTGGGAACCGACGACCCGAAAGTCGCGACGCGGCCATTCGCCGTCGCCTTCACCCATGACGGGAAACACGTATTGGCGACCTGTTTCCGCAGCAACACCGTATCCTTGGTTAATATCGAGAAGGCGCTTGCCGGCCAGCCTGCCGAGGTCGCGCGGCTTGCATTGGAAACGCCGAATGGCGGGCCATCACGCCCGCGCGGCGTCGTCATGACTCCGGACGGGCGCTATGCCGCCATCACCGGCGGCGCCAAAACCGGTTCCGGCAGCAGCCTGCTCTTCCTTGTAAACGTGCAAACCATGGCACTCGCGGGCCGTGTGACGGCGGTCGGCAACGAGTCCTATCTGCTCGATATATTGCAGAACCCACGCGGTTAAGCGGCACTATACTGCATGCGCGCGCTTGGTGTTGTGTGCGGATGGTTTGTCGCGGCTCCTCCCATTGACGTTGACGGTGCGGCCACCGCATAGTGTCCGTAATAACGAATAAATTATTCCTGGGGAGGAAAATACATGTCGATCTTACGGCGTAACTTTGTCTATGGAGCCGCCGCTCTCGCGGTGGCCGCGCAGGGCGGATTCGCTTTTGCGCAAGAATGGAAGCCCACGAAAGACGTTGAATTCGTCATTCCGTTCGCCGTCGGCGGCGGCGCCGACATCATGGCGCGGGTGATTCATAAGATCATCACCGAGGACAAGCTGGTTCCCGTATCGATCGCTCTTGTGAACAAGCCCGGCGGTGGCGGCGCGGCAGGCATTGGCTACATGAGCGCGAGCCGCAAGGCCGATCCGAACACCATCGTGCTGGTCAACGGCACCACGCAGATCACGCCGATCCTCACTCCCGCCGCGAAGACGTTGACCGAAGTGAAGCCGGTCATGAACGTCATGCTCGACGATTTCATCTTCTTCGTGAAGGGCGACTCGCCGTGGAAAACGGCCGGCGATTTCGTCAAGGACGCGAAGTCGAAGGCGCCGAAGACCTATAACTTTTCCACCGGCGGCACCACCGACGTCATGGCCGTGACCATCCTGGCGAAGGCGACCGGCACCGAATTGAACATGGTCAATTTCAACAGCGGCGGCGAGGCGCTGACCGCGCTGCTTGGCGGGCATGTGCACGCCACGCTCGGAAATCCGCTCGAGTTCCTCGGCCACGTAAAGTCGGGCGCGGTGCGCGCGATCGGCGTGTTCCGCGACACCCGCTTCGCGATCCTTCCTGACGTTCCCACCATGAAGGAACAGGGCATCAACGCGCCGAACTTCCAGATGTGGCGCGGAATTGCGATACCCAAGGACGCGCCCGCGGAAGCCGCCAAATATTGGGAAGGCGTGATGCAGAAAGTCGCGGCATCACCGGTTTTCAAGGCCTATCTCAAGGACAATGCCGCATCCGAGGCGCCGATCGCGGGTACTGCGTTCGAGAAGTTCTTGGCTGACCAAGAAACTCTCTACCGCAGCCTGCTCGCTAAGTAAGGCACCATCGATGCAAAGCCGGCCGGCGCTTGGCGAGCTTTTGCTCGCCCTCATTTTCGCGATCCTGGGAATCGTCTGGGTCGTCACATCGCTTGGCATGCCCTTGTGGGAAGGGTTTGCACCGCAATCAGGGTTCATGCCGCTCTGGTACGGTGTCATTCTCACGGGGCTTGCCGGCGCGATCCTGGTCAACCTCTTCATGTACGGTTCCGAAAATGGAGAGGAGCCGATCGGCAAGCCGCTGATCGTCCTGGCCGCGCTCGCGGCTGGGATTGCGGGAATTGAACCTGCCGGATTTGGGCCATCCATCTTCCTGCTGCTGCTGGTCCTGTTCGCAGTGGTGGAACGGCTCCCAATCGTGCACTCGCTATTCGTCGCAGCCGGAACGACCACCGTGCTGATCCTGATATTCAAAACCTGGCTCGGCGTGCGGCTGCCGACCGGGCCGTTGGGAATCTGACCATGGGGCCGTTCGACGATCTGATTCAGGGGTTCATAGCGGCGGCGACGCCGATGAACCTCCTCATGTGTTTTGCCGGCGTGCTTCTAGGCCAGATCATCGGCGTGCTGCCGGGCATCGGCCCGTCCGCGGCGATTGCGCTGCTGCTTCCGCTGACCTATGGCGCCAGCCCCACCGGCGCCATCATCATGTTCGCCGGCCTTTATTACGGCGCCCAGTATGGCGGAACGCTGACCTCGGTTCTGATCAACGTGCCGGGCGAATCAAGTTCGGTGATGACGAGTATCGACGGCTACAAGATGGCCCAGCAGGGCCGTGGCGGCGTGGCCTTGGGCATCGCGGCCATCGGCTCCTTCATCGCGGGAACAATTGGCACGCTCGGCCTCATGCTCTTGGCGCCGCCGCTCGCCAATATCGCATTGGCATTCGGTCCTCCCGAATACTGCGCGCTGGTTCTGCTCGGCCTGACAGCGCTGGCTGCCGTCGGCGGCTCTATCCTGAAGGGTCTTGCCACCGGGGTGGCGGGACTCCTGCTCGGCACTGTGGGCATCGACCCGCAAGTGGGCGTCGCGCGTTTCGATTACGGTCAGTTGTGGCTTCTGGACGGCGTCGACTTCATCGTGCTCACGGTTGCGCTGTTTGGCATGGGCGAGGTTCTCGCCAGTTGCCGCACGGCAGCGGCCGAGCCCATTCTCAATGTGGGCAGGGTGCTTCCAACCCGCGATGAATGGCGCCAAGCCCGCATGGCCATTTTGCGCGGCAGCGGAATCGGCTTCTTGATCGGCTGTCTTCCCGCCGCCGGCGCGACGATCGCTTCCTTCGTCTCCTATATCGTCGAGAAAAAGGTCGCCAAGGATCCGTCCCGCTTCGGGCATGGCGCGATCGAAGGCGTGGCCGGCCCTGAAGCGTCGAACAACGCCGCCTCGGCCGGCGCCATGGTGCCGATGTTCGCCCTGGGCGTGCCCGGCTCAAACACCACCGCCGTCATGCTGGGGGCGTTGATCATGTTCGGCCTGCGGCCCGGCCCGGAAATGTTCACGACCAATTCCAGTCTGGTATGGGCGGTGATTGCCAGCATGTATATCGGCAACGCCATATTGCTGATCATGAATCTGCCGCTTGCCGGCTTGTTCGCGCGCTTGCTGAAGGTTCGCTATAGCTGGATCTATCCTCCGATCCTGGCCATCTGTCTGACCGGGGTCATTTCACATGCGAATAACGTCGAGGATGCCTGGCTGATGTTCGCCTTTGGCGTGCTCGGCTGGCTGATGAAGCGTTACGACTGGTCGGCCGCCCCGATGGTGCTGGGTCTCGTTCTCGGGCCGCTGTTCGAGAACACGCTGCGCCAGTCCCTCACGCTGTCGCATGGAAGCGGAACGATCTTCTTCTTGCGGCCGATTTCGGCCCTGCTGATTGTCGCCGCCGTGTCCGCCATCACAATCCCGTTGCTGGTGAATTTCATCCGCCAGCGCCGGACGCTTGCCGGGGCGTAAAAGCCCCGGCGAGGCCGCCTCTCACCCGCATTTGATCCTCCCAGGCGCCTTTTCATGGCCGATCCGACGCTCTAGATTGGAGCCATGAGAGCGCGATTCCGCCACCTTCTTTTCGGGGCCCTCGCCGCCGTCCTGGTGGCCGCCGCCGTTCCGGCTTTCGCTCAACCCAATCGCCTGCTGGAGCCGCCGAAAGGCCCGCCGCCCCCGGCACGCAGCGACAAGTCGCACAACATCGATTTTCTCTTCCAGGCTTTGAAGGCTGCTCCCGACGAGACCACCGCCAAGGCCATCGCGGACCGTATCTGGAGCCTGTGGCTGGCGTCCGGCGGCGACACCACCAATCTCCTGATGAGCCGGGTGAGGACCGCGATCGAGGCCAAGGAGCTTGATCTCGCCGTCCAGCTTCTCGACTCGGTGGTCGAATTCAAGCCGGAATACATTGAGGGCTGGGACCAGAGGGCGACGGTCTATTATTTGAAGAAGGACTTCGAGCGGGCGCTCACCGATCTTGCTCAGGTGCTCTCGCGCGAGCCGCGCCATTTCGGCGCGCTGTTCGGGCTCGGCATAATCATGCAGGAGTTTGGCGAGGATAAGCGGGCGCTGGAAGTCTATCGCCGCGCGCTGGCGATCGATCCGCATATGCAGCGGGTGCCCGACCTGGTGAAGACGCTTTCCGAGAAGGTCGAAGGCCGGGATATCTAAAGCGAGTCCGCAGGCGCGCGCCTAGCCGGGCATTCTCAATATCAATCGTCGCAGCAGTCCCCGTCATGCACATGATCGAGCGTGCAAGCCGCGGCGCTGCCCGTGCCTTCTCCCTTGGCGCGCACCGAAACCTTGCCCGCGCCCTCGACCACGCCGAGAATGTCGCTTTCCTTGAGGACGAGATATTCCTTGCCGCCGACGGCGATCTCGGTGGTGGACCACTTGCCATAAACCACCCGGTCGCCCTCCTTCACTGCCAGTGCCGTGAGCTGGCCGTCCTTGCCGCGATAGCCGGAGCCGACGGCGACGACCTTGCCTTCCAGCGGCTTTTCCTTGGCGGTGTCGGGCAGCAGGATGCCGCCTTTGGTCTTGCTCTGCCCAACGGCGGGTTCAACGATGACATGGTCGTGCAAAGGCCGGAGGTTCATGGGCTCTCCTGATCGAGACGCGCTGTATGTGGATGCGGCGGCAGTTGTGCGGCGGTGAAGCCGTGCTGTCAATCCGGCCGAAATGGCGCGCGGAGGCCGCTCACGGCTGGCTTTCGCTCTCGGAACCCACGAATGCGATGCGGAGCATGTTGGTGGCGCCCGGCGTTCCCAGCGGCACGCCGGCTACGATGATGACGCGCTGCCCTGCCCGGGCGAACCCTTCCTTGAAAGCAATCCGGCAGGCGCGCTCCACCATGTCGTCCTGGTCGCGGGCGTCTTGCGCCACGACGCAATGAATGCCCCAGACCAGCGACAAGCGGCGTCCGGTGGAGAGGTTGGGCGAGATCGCCACGATGGGCGGCTTCGGCCGCTCGCGTGACACCCGCAGTCCGGTGGAGCCGGAGCTGGTCCAGCACACCACCGCCGACAGATCGAGCGTGTCGGCGATCTGGCGCGCCGCGTCGGCGATGGCGTCCGCGCCGGTGGCTTCCGGGGCCGCGTGCTGCGCTTCGATGATGGAGCGGTAAAGCTCGTCGTTTTCCACCTCCATCGCGATGCGGTTCATCATGTCGACGGCCTCGGCCGGATATTGGCCGGCTGCCGATTCGGCCGAAAGCATCACGGCATCGGCGCCCTCGTAGATGGCGGTGGCAACGTCGGAAACCTCGGCGCGGGTCGGCACCGGGCTGCTGATCATGGATTCCAGCATCTGCGTGGCGACGACGACCGGCTTGCCCGCGCGGCGGGCCATGCGCGTCATCTGCTTCTGCAAGCTCGGCACCTTTTCCAGTGGCAGCTCGACGCCAAGATCGCCGCGCGCCACCATCAGCGCATCGGTGATATCCATGATCTCGCTCAGGCGGTTGAGCGCCTGCGGCTTTTCGATCTTCGCCATCACGGCGGCGCGGCCGCGCGTGATCTTCTTCGCCTCCGCGATATCTTCCGGCCGTTGAATGAAAGACAAGGCCACCCAGTCGATGCCCGTATCGAGCGCGGCTTCGAGATCCGAGCGGTCCTTCGGCGCGAGCGCCGATACCGGCAGCGTGGCGTCGGGAAGGCTCACGCCCTTGCGGTCGGATAGCTTGCCGCCGACGGCGACACGCGTCACCACGCTGGTCTTGCTGGTCTCGCGCGCTTCCAGCTGCACTTTGCCGTCATCCAGCAGCAACCTGTGTCCGGGCTCCAATACCTGGAATATCTCCGGATGCGGCAGGTAAACGCGCTGACCGTCGCCCGGAGCGGGATTGGAATCGAGGATGAAAGTTTCGCCTTTCGTCAGCATCGTGCTGCCGCCGGTAAAGCTGCCGACGCGGAGCTTCGGCCCTTGCAGATCGACAAGGATGCCGATCGGCCGGCCGTAGTCGGCTTCTATCTTGCGGATCATGCCGACGAGGTCGCGCATGCGCTCATGCGTCGTGTGGCTCATGTTGATGCGGAACACGTCGGCGCCCGCCTCGAACAGCCGCGCGATGGTGGCGGGATCGGACGACGCAGGGCCAAGTGTCGCTACGATCTTAGTGCGGCGCAGGCGTCTCATCGATTGTCACTTCCAGGAGAGAGCGGCGCCACCGGCGCTGTCCGGCCGCTGCCGGGAGAACCGGACGTCGACGATTGCACGGGAGCCTGCTCGCTCGATTCCGTGAGCTGCACCGTCCACGAACGCTGTTCGCCGGTATCGACTTCAAAGAATCCGGTGCGTTCGTAGCCCCGGGCGAGACAATCCTCGATGCCGCGAATGGTGAACTCCTTGTCGCGGGTGCACATGAAGGCCTGTCCCGACCATTCGCCGCCGCGTTCGTAGTCAAGCGCATAGATATAATAGAACCGCGCCACGAGCGTCCCCCTTAGCAGAGTCTCGCAGCTGCGCGCAGCCAAATTCCACCAGCCTTCCGTGGTCCAGCCATCGTTGTCTTTATAACCGATTGCAATCCCGACGCGGCTTCCCGTGTTGTTGCACAGGCGGAAATCGGCGGCCGCGGGCTGCGTGAAGCCGAGCAGCGCTGCGGCTGCGACAGCAGCCCCCAACGTGCGCGTCGGCCAAAGGCGCCGGTTTGATTGAAATTGAAGCAATTTCACAATGCTGCGGCCGGGTATGGTGTGGGACCGCCGGATTTCGCGTGAAGGATCACCTGCTGTCAACGAGAATGGCCCGGAAGTCATTGACATTGGTGAAGGTCGGCCCGGTCAGCAAGAGGTCGTTGAGACGTGAAAAATAAGCGGTTGAGTTGTTGTCGGCGAGAAACAGGGCCGGATCGAGGCCGATAGCCCGGCCCCGAGCCGCGCTGGAGCTGTCGGCAAAAGCCCCCGCCGGGTCGTTGGCCCCGCCGGTTCCGCCATCCGCGCCGTCCGTGTCGGCGGCCAAGGCCGCGATGCCTCGCGTGCCTTCCAAAGCGGCAGCCAGCGCAAGCGCATATTCCTGGTTCGGGCCGCCGCGGCCATTGCCGCGAAGCGTCACGGTCAATTCGCCCCCGGACAGAATAACGGTGCGCTGGCCCTGGCTCGCCAACTCCCGTGCCAGCCGCGCATGCCGCGTGGCGACGGTGCGGGCCTCGCCTTCGATCCGGTCGCCCAGAAGGACACACTCCAGGCCCGCGGCACGTACCGCGGCCTCCGCGGCGCGGAAGGCGTCCGCCGGCCGGGCGACGATGCGAAACTCGGAGCGGGCGAAGGCGCCGTCGCCGGGTTTTGGCGTCTCGTTCGACGGTTCCCCCAGCGCCTGCAACACGGTGGCCGGCAGGTCGAGTTGGTAATGCTGCACGATGGCGCGCGCATCGGCCAGCGTCGTGGGATCGGGAACCGTCGGGCCGGAACCGATGACCGCCGGATCGTCGCCGGGGACATCCGAAATGGCCAATGTCAGCAGACGCGCGCCGCGGGTACGCGCCGCCAGCCGTCCACCCTTGATGCGCGACAGGTGCTTTCGCACCGTGTTGATCTCGCCGATGGAGGCGCCCGAGCGCAGCAAGGCGCGGGTCGTCGCTTGCTTGTCGGCAAGCGCGAGCCCGGACGCCGGCGCGATCCAATTCGCCGAGGCGCCGCCGGACAACAGCACGAGAACGAGATCGTCCGGCCCCGCCTGCTCCGCCAGCGCCAGGGCTTTCTCCGCGGCCTCAAGCCCCGCCTGGTCCGGCACCGGATGGCCCGCTTCGATCACGCGCAGTAGCCGGGTCGGCCGGCCATAGCCGTGCCGCGTAACCGCAAGGCCCGTCAGGCGTGCGTCTTGAAGTCCCGCTTGCGCGTAATGCCGCTCGACGATCTCGGCCATCGACCCGGCGGCCTTGCCTGCGCCGAGCACGATCAAACGGCCGCGGGGAGCGGGCGGCAAATGCGCGGGAAGGCAGCTTGCCGGATGCGCGGCGGCGACCGCCGTGCGGTACAGGCTTTCAAGAAAACTGCGGGGAGATTCGATCATCGTGCGGTCATGAGAGATTCGGAGATCAATTCCTACGCCAGCCATGGTGCGCAGGCCAGCAATCACCGAGCGAGACGGCCCTGGTCAGCCGTCACGGCGATGACTATCCTCACCCGCACGCATTTTACGCCATCGCATCGAAAGGATTCGTCATGGCCATCGACAACAAGACCCAGGTCGAACTGGAAGCGGCGGTCTACCGGCGGCTGGTCGAACATCTGCGCACCCGCACCGACGTGCAGAATATCGACCTGATGAATCTCGCCGGCTTCTGCCGCAATTGCCTCTCCAATTGGATGAAGGAGGCGGCCGACGCCAAAGGGGTGGCGATGACCAAGGATGAAAGCCGCGCCGTCGTCTACGGCATGCCCTATGACGAATGGCGGAAAAAATACCAAAAGGAAGCTTCGCCCGACCAGCGCGCGGCCTTCGACAAGGGGGCGCATCGGCATTGAGCAGGTTATCCACGCAGGCCTGTGGATGACTTTCTGCTCGCCTTGACGCGGAGGCCCCGGCTTCCGAAAGCTGGCGGTTCATCCCGTCCGTTGCGTCACCGCGAGGAGTCCTCATGCCCGCCACCGCCGCCGCTGCCCAGGAACAGCCTGCCACACGTTTCGCCAAGGACCAGCTCAAGGCGGTCGTGGAGCGCGTGGAACGGCTCGAAGAAGAAAAGAAGGCTCTCTCCGACGACATCCGCGACGTCTATGCCGAGGCCAAGGCGCATGGCTTCGACGTCAAGGCGCTGCGCACCATCGTGCGCCTGCGCAAGCAGGACACCGACGAGCGCAAGGAACAGGAAGCGATCCTGGAAACCTATATGCACGCGCTCGGGATGCTGGCCTGATCGCCGTGCTGCGCGGCTATTGAAGCAGCGCGGTGCGCGTCCGGAAGTTCACGGTCGCGATGAAAACAACCGCCCGGCCGCTGAAACGCTCGGCGCTCAGCCCGAAATTCGGATCGTCCGAGAACGCCATCGCGACCGACGACGACGGCTTCTGCATAAACGTGTTCAGGCCGTGCGCGTCGGTCGGCCCCATCGCCGCGGCGGTCATGTAGTTGTATAGGTTGGGCGCGAGGATCGCCGCGCGCAGCCACGGATCGGCGAAGGGCTGGCCTATCTGGATTTCATTCCGCGTGTGCACCAGCGCCGGCTTCCCGGCGGGCTGCATCACCGCGATGGACGTTTCCAGCGGGATGGAAGCGGGGGCAGGAGCCTGCCATGCAGCGGCCACCGGGCGGCGCGTGGGCGGGTCCGGGCGCTCCAATTCCGGGCCGGGCAACGGCGCATAGGCGAGCGCTTCCTCAGGCAGTACGGGAACAGCGGAGGCAAGTGCGACAGGCGCTGCCTTCGGCGGAGTTGCCGGCGCACGGGCGGCCGGCGGAATCGCCGCCGCGACCTGGACAGGTGCCGGGCGGCTCCGCGGCATCGGCGTGGTTGGCGTCGTGGGCGCCTTCGCGGCTGACGCAAGCGCTGCCGGCGCGGCGCGATTGATCGAAGCCGTCGTCTCGACGTCGTTGCTGCTGCCGAAGCCGAGGAATCTTGCGAGGGCGCTGGAGACATCTTTATCTGCCCTGCGGGCAGGCTCGCCGCCGAGCACGCCCGCCACGCGCGCGGCATCCAGCGAAACGGCCGAAGGGCTACCGCCGCGCCGTTCGATGTCTGCCTGCGCCAGGGTATAGCCCGCAAGCGGCCGCCCATCGCTCGGGATATGAACCGTGCGCCCGTCGGGGAAGATGCGCACCAGCTCTTCGCGGCTGATCGCCGGCCAATGGCGCACATTGCCGACGTCGAGATGCACGAAAGGCGATCCCGAAGTCGGATAGAAGCCGATGCCACCGCGCTGTAGCCGCAGCCCGATGTTGCGCAGTTCTTCCAGCGAGGCTCCGGGAATGAAGAAGTCCAGGGCGCGGCCCTGCGTGTGCTGGCTGAACTGGGCGACGCCCTCACTGCGGCGTCGGAGCATGGCGTTGGTTTGGGGCGCGCGATAGCCGCAGATGACGTGAATGGGTTGCGTGGCGCCGACCTCGCGGTGCGCCTCCCAGACCAGGTCCAGAAGGAGCGGATCGGTTTCGACCTCCTCGTCGCGCCGCCAGTCGCGCAACAGCCAATTGATCTTCTTCAGCGCCGCCGGGTCGTAACGGCCGTTGCGCTTATAGGTGATCGTAAGGTCTTCCTTGGTATGGACGTGGTGAAGCGAGATCGTTCGCGTGTCGCCTTCGGCGACCGCGTTCTGCAAAGCATCGCATCCGATGATGAGAGCGAAGGCGGCCAGGCCAAACCGTGTTCCGGTGCGCGACGCGAGCAGACGTGAAAGGACTCGGCGCGCAATACAAACCGGCACGTGTGATCTCGCGTTAAAGGCCGCTGACAAGAATCTCCCGCGGCTTGCGGCCGCGGGAAGATGCCTAATGCAGTCTTATCGGGATCGGTTAACGCGCCCTTAGCGCCCCTGCATCCCCCGTCGGGAAGACGGGCTAAGGGCGGACTATGGCGAAAGAGAGCCCGGCCGGAGCCGGCCGGGCGTGCTTGGTTAAAGCTATATTGCTAGGCGAGCGCCTGCGCCCTTAGTTGCGGCCGTAGTTTCGGCGGTTGTTCACCGGGGCAGGCGGACGGGGCCTGCCGCCGCCGAACAGCATCTCGAAGAAATTGCCGCCATCCGAATAGGCGTAGCGGGAAGAAGAGCCCTCCGTAACCACGCCGTAGGGGAGGTTCACCGGCGGACGGGCGTAGGAGGCCTGTAGCTCGCCGCGCCGGTCCATCGGCACATCGGCGTTCTGACGGTCATCCTTGAGCGGGGCAAGGGTCCGCGCATCGCGGCCGTAGATGTCCTCCCGGATGATCAGCTTGCCGGCGTCATCGACGAAGGCCGTCTGATACGTGATGTGGACCGGGATGTGGACGGGGAAGGGGATTTCCTTCTCCTCGTTCCCGTACATGCTGCGCAGGCGCTCCTGCGTGTAGCCTTCCTTCGGCAGCACGATCGACAGCAGCACTTCGCCATATTTCAGCGGATCCTGCACCCGCATGCAGCCGTGGCTGTAAGCGCGCGTGTCGCGTGCGAACAGGTGCTTGTCCGGCGTGTCGTGCTGATACACCAGGAACTTGTTGGGGAAGTTGAAGCGGATACGGCCCAGCGCGTTGCCATCGCCCGGCGGCTGGAACATGTGCAGGCTGCCATCCTCATTCTGCGTGACCTTCACCCCGATCTTCGTGAGCGCGGTCGGGTCCTGCTGCAAGGCTGGCAGATATTCGTTGTAGACGATCGACGGCGGCACGTTCCAGGTGGGATTGACGGTGATGTATTTCATCGTCTCGCTGAGGATCGGCGTCGCCGTATCGGGCTTGCCGACCACCACCTTCGTCTCCCAAACGGTCGCGCCGTTGTTAAAGACCTTCAGTGTGAAGTTCGGGATGTTCAGCACCACATGGGCCTTGCCGAGATCGCGCGGCAGCCAGCGCCAGCGTTCCATGTTGGCGAGAATGGTGCTGACGACATCGACGCGGCGAGGCCCGTTATTGAGGATGCGCTGGGTATTGGGCCCGAGCACGCCGTCCGCCTCAAGCCCGGAGGTCAGCTGGAAGCTCTTGACCGCTTCGGATACCTGGTCGTCGTACTTCGTGTCGGTTTTGTCGCCGGCGATATCGAGGCGTTGACGCACCAGCGGCACGCGGGGATCGTTCATCCCCGGGCGCATCATGGGGCCCTCGGGAATCCGCACGGTCGGCGCCGGCGCTTCCACGGGCATGGCCCGCGCCTCGGCCAGTTTCGCCTTCAACGCCTTGTAGGCGGCGTGCGGCGGATTGTAGGCGTCAAGCGCCTGCCTGACATCGCTTGCCTTCGCCATCGCGGCGAGGACGTCATTGGGCTCGGGCGTCACCTGAGTGTAAAAAATGTCGCCGGCGACGCGCGAGAAGTGCACGCGGCCGATCTGCGCATGACGGGCGAATGTGATGACGGAATCCGTCAACATCACTTCAGCTTCCGCCAGCGCCAGCGCATCGGCGCCGGATTTGAATGGCCGCGTCGGGTAATCGGCGGGGGTGAGCCCTTCGGCCTCGACTCCCGCGAGGTAGGCGATCGCTGCGCTCGCCTTATCGGTCGCAATGCCCTTGTCGGTCCACAGCGGCGCGTATTGGCGCGCGGCATAGAAGGCCTCGATACCGGTGCGGTCGCTCTTGCGGTCGACGAACCGGCTTAGCTTGGTGGTGATGAGCTCGCGCAGCTTTTCGGCAACCGGATCAGCCGGCACGGCAACTTCCGTGGCGGGCGTCGTGGTTGCGTCCTTGGCGGCGGGCTGCGGCGCGGGGGTAGCTCCCGGAACCGCGACATCTTTCGCCGACGGCGGCGGGATGTTGAGGGGGGCGGGAAGCGGGATGCGGGCATTGAGTTCGGCGTCGGAGGAGGCCTTGGCCCCGGCAGCGGGAGGATTGGTTTCCGTCGTCGCCGCGGCAATCCCCGTTGTCGACAACAGGAGCGCCAGCGTGGCGGCAAGGATGTGGTGATTTTGCACGGTAGCCATCGAATTCTTTCCCCCGTATTCGGGACCAACGCCCGAAATCGTTTTTCAGGCCGCCAACGAATTCATAGTACGGTCAAATTAAAGCGAGTAGCCCTCATTTGCCACACCGCGGGCCGGGGGAACAGCCTAATTAACCGCGAATTTGGTCGATAGTTACCCCGTGGCCACGGGTTCCCTGCTGGAGCCGGGTTTTTCGCTATCAAGGCCGAGATTTTCGAGCTTGCGGTAAAGTGTCGAGCGGCCAATGCGCAACCGGCGCGCTACCTCGGACATTTGGCCGCGGTAGTGGTTAATCGCCAAGCGGATGACCTCCGCCTCGATCTCCTCAAGGGGCCGCACTTCGCCAGCCCCATCGAACAGCGGCAGGCTGCCTGCCTGCCGTCCATCGGGGGGCGATACCGCTTCCGCCCAGGCCGGCCGGTCTGCGGCAAATGACACCATCTCGCCGGCTATCGGGGGCGCCTGGGCTCCATCGGAAAGAGCATCGCCCGCGGGCGGGGATATCCGCGTCTGCGCCTGGGCGGCGACTTGCGGAAATTCCGCGACGCCGATGCTGTCGCCCTCGGCCAGCACGACCGCACGGAAGACCGCGTTCTCAAGCTGGCGGACATTGCCCGGCCAGGGATGACTTCTGAGCAATGCCAGTGCCTCGGCGCTGACGAGATGGATGCGTTTGCCTTCTTCAGCGCAGAAGCGCGCGAGGAAATGACGCACGAGGTCGGGGACGTCTTCCATGCGATCGCGCAGCGGCGGCACCGTGACCGGGAATACGTGCAGCCGGTAGAACAGATCCTCGCGGAAGCGCCCATTCTTCACGTCGGTGATAAGGTTGCGATTGGTCGCCGAAATAAGCCGCACGTCCACCTTCACCGGCTTGCGCCCACCCACCGGCTCGATCTCGCCTTCCTGGATGGCGCGCAGGAGCTTCACCTGAGCGGCCGGCGGCAGTTCGCCGACTTCGTCGAGGAACAGCACCCCGCCATCCGCTTCGGCGAACTTGCCGGCATGCCGCTCGGTCGCGCCGGTGAAGGCGCCCTTCTCGTGACCGAACAGCATGGACTCCACGAGATTTTCGGGGATGGCGCCGCAATTGACCGCGACGAACGGCTTGGCGCGACGCTCGCCGCTGCCGTGGATGGCGCGGGCGATCAGCTCTTTGCCGACGCCGGACTCGCCTTCGATCAACACCGGAATGGATGATATGGCGGCTTTTTCCGCGGCGCGCAGAACGGCCTGCATCTGCGGGCTGCGGGTGACAATGTCCTTGAAAGTCAGCGTGCCGGTGCGCGCATGCTTGATGCGCGTCAACTCGTTCTCCAGCGCGCTCGCCGAGAGCACGTTGCGAAGGGATACCTGAAGCCGCTCGGGTCCCACCGGCTTGACGACGAAATCCGCCGCGCCCGCGCGCATGGCCGAAACGATGTTGTCGATGCCGCCATGGGCGGTCTGCACGATGACGGGAATGCGCAGGCCGCGCTCGCGCATCTTGGCCAGCATGCCGAGACCGTCGAGGTCAGGCATCACCAGATCGAGGATCACGCAGTCGATCCGCGAAGCCTCCAGGCCGGAAAGCAGGGCGAGGGCGGCATCTCCACCTTCAGCGGTGAGAGCTTCGTAGCCGAAGCGGCCGGCCATCGCCTCCAGCAGCCGGCGCTGCACCGGGTCGTCATCGACGATGAGAACGCGTTCGGCCATGGAGTACTCGACTGTGCCGTTTCGGGGCACTTTGGCCGAGATGACCTAATGGGGTGTTAAGAACCCAGTCGCTCAGGTGAAGAAAGCCGTGATGATGCTGAGCATGCCGGCCTCGCACGTTGATTCCGACACGAACTGACAGCCGACTTGCGCGCCGCCGGTCCAGATCATCTCCAGTGCGACATACAGCACGATCAGAAGACCGACCCAGGTGATCCAATGGTGCCGCGCCAGAAGCTTGGCGATGTAGGTCGACAACAGCGCCATGAAGCCGATGGCAACTGTGAGGCCGACGACCAGCACCCAGATCTCGCCTTTGGCCGCGCCTGCAACAGCCAGCACGTTGTCCAGCGACATCGAAACGTCCGCGATGATAATCTGCGTGATCGCGGCGCCGTAGCCCATGGTCTGCATCGCATTATTGCCGGGCATTGAACCTCCACCCGCGAGCGCCATTTCAGGCATGGGCAAGGTAATCTCGCGATACATCTTCCAGCACACCCACAGCAGCAGGATGCCGCCGGCCAGTGTGAGACCGACGATGGCCAGAAGCTGCGTCGCTACCGCGGCGAACATGATGCGCAGCACCACAGCGCCCGCGATGCCCCAGAAGATAACCTTCGCGCGCAGGTGCGGAGCCACGCGCGACGCCGCCAGCCCGACGACGATGGCGTTATCTCCCGCCAGCACGAAGTCGATGATGATGATCTGTATGAGCGATAAAAGCTGCGGAGGAATTTCCACTATGGCCTCGGATAGTTTCTCACGGTTTGTGGCGCAAACTTTCGACCAGGCTCACAAGCTGCTCGGGCTCGATCGTTGCCGCTGCGCAAATTCCGATCAGGGTGAGTGCACCCGCCACGTCCCAGCAGTTGACTTGCAGCGGGTTGCTCTCGCGTCGCCGCCAAGCGAGCAGCGCCATGGCGCCGGCCAGAACGAAAAGCAGGGTCGCGCCGAGCGGGATCGCCCAGCCTTCGGGTAGGGTGCGTGCCGCAATTGCAGAGGTGTTGACGGTCAGAACGAGGGCGCCGACAAAAAGCAGACGCGGGTCCGCCCGGTTGGGCTTACGCTCGATCCCTATTTTCTTTACCGGCAGCGAAGTCGGCATAGCCCTGACCTCCAGGGCGCATGCGACCTTTCCGCGCGAAAGGCTTCGCCCGGCTTCAGCAAACGCCCTAATTGTGCTAACTAGTGTCTAGTGACACCATAACTTTGGTAACTAGTTTAGTAATCATGAAACGTGTGGCAACGCAAGTAGGTTCCGCGGGGATAGGGGCACAGATGCATTTCGCCAAAGCTGCGCCAGAGGCCAAGCAACTGCGAAAGCAAGCCGGGACTTGGTTGAAGGGTCTGAGAGGGAAGGCCGGCCTGTCCCAGATCGAACTGGCACAGCACCTGGGGCTCAAATATTACACGTTCATATCGCAGGTGGAGAACGGCTTCGGCCGTGTTCCGACAGAGAGCATGGAGGCCTGGGCCACCGCCTTGGGCGTAGAGCCGGCCGGCTTCGCCCGTCATCTTTTGGCCTACTATGACCCCGAACTCCATCGCCTCCTTTTCGAGGGAAAGCCATGAACATCCTTCCGTTTCCGCGCCGCTTCGACCCTGCTCCCTGGGGCCGCTGGGAGCTTAAGGAGGTGCTGGGCGCCTGCGCCGACTCCATTTCCCGCGGGGAAGCGAGCGGGTGGGAGGTTGGTTCTACGGAAGCGGGCGATCCGCAGTTTTACCTGCTGGGACCTGCGCCCGACTACGAATGCCTTTTGTCCATATCGCGTGTTGGACGGGTCTATGTTCTGGAAGACGGCAATGGGCGTGTGCTGATCGAGGACAACGGCCTCGTCGCCATGGCGCAGCAAGTGCGCGAAACCCTGTCGCGCAAGAAAGCCGCCTTCATTGCGCGCATTGCTCTGGCCTGGTGCGTGGTGCGCGAGACGATCGAGGACAAGGCCGAGGCGATGTTTGCCGAAACGCATGAAGTGCTGCTGCATTTCGGTCCGCAGGCCGCCAGCCTGATCTGAGCTTCCTCCGCCGGATCGGCCGTCGCGGTTTTGGCTTGTCGGCCAAGGCGGGCGCGCGTGGCCGCTGCGACATTGCTGGCGGCCGCACGGCGCATCATATACGTGCAAGCCCAGCTCTTCCCCGAAGGACCTCATGGCTCCCCGAACGTCCAAAGTTTCCGCCCGCCGCGGTGCGCCGCAGGCAAAAGCGAACCTCCGTCAGTTGCCTGAGTGGGACCTCTCCGCTCTTTATCCCGGCCTCGACGCGCCGGAGGTGAAGCGCGATCTCAACCGCTCGGAAGCCGACGCCCGCGCCTTCGAACAGGACTACAAAGGCAAGCTCGCGGAAATCGCGAGCGGCCCTGACGCCGGCGAAAAGCTCGCGAGCGCGGTGAAACGTTACGAAGCGCTCGAAGAGGTCATGGGACGGCTGATCTCATATGCCGGGCTTGTTCATGCGGGCGACACCACGGACCCGGTGCGTTCCAAATTTTACGGCGATGTGCAGGAGCGCATCACGGCATCCTCGCTCCACCTCTTGTTCTTCACGCTGGAGCTGAACCGCATCGACGATGTCGTGCTTGAGAAAGCCATGGCGCATCCCGCGCTCGGCCATTATCGGCCGTGGCTGGAGGATATCCGCAAGGAGAAGCCGTATCAGCTCGAGGGTCGCATCGAGCAGCTGTTCCATGAAAAATCCATGACCGGCTATTCGGCCTGGAACCGTCTGTTCGACGAGACCATCGCGAGCCTGCGCTTCAAGGTCGAAGGCAAGTCGCTGGCCATCGAGCCCACGCTCAACCTGTTGCAGGATTCATCCGGCAAAAAGCGCAAGGGCGCGGCCGAGGCGCTGGCCACGACGTTCAAAGCCAACGTGCGGCTGTTCACGCTCATCACCAATACGCTCGCCAAGGACAAGGATATTTCCGATCGCTGGCGGGGCTTCCACGATGTCGCGGATGCGCGGCACCTTTCAAACCGCGTGGAGCCCGAGGTGGTGGAGGCGCTCACCACGGCCGTGCGCGACGCCTATCCGCGCCTGTCGCATCGCTACTACGCGCTGAAGGCGGGCTGGTTCGGCAAAAAGAAATTATCGCATTGGGACCGCAATGCGCCGTTGCCCGCGGTGCCCCAGCGCACGATCGGATGGGACGAGGCCAAGGACACGGTGCTCACGGCTTACGGCGCCTTCTCGCCGAAGATGGCGAATATCGCGCAACGTTTCTTCGACGACCGCTGGATCGACGCGCCGGTGCGGCCCGGTAAATCGCCCGGCGCTTTCGCGCATCCGACAGTGCCGTCCGCGCATCCTTATGTCCTGCTCAACTATCAGGGCAAGCCGCGCGATGTGATGACCTTGGCGCATGAGCTCGGCCATGGCGTGCATCAGGTTCTTGCCGCTCCGAACGGTGCGCTGATGGCGCCGACGCCACTGACGCTCGCTGAAACCGCGAGCGTGTTCGGCGAGATGCTGACTTTCCAGAAGCTGCTCGCCGCCACCACCGACCCGAAGCAGCGCAAGTCCATGCTGGCCTCCAAGGCTGAGGACATGATCAACACGGTGGTGCGGCAGATCGCCTTCTACACCTTCGAGCGCAGGGTGCATCTGGAGCGCAAGAACGGCGAGCTGACGTCCGAGCAGCTTGGGCAAATCTGGCTCGAGGTGCAGCGCGAGAGTCTCGGCCCCGCGATCGATATCCGGCCCGGCTATGAAGTCTTCTGGACCTACATCCCGCACTTCATCCATTCGCCGTTCTACGTCTACGCCTATGCCTTCGGCGATTGCCTGGTGAACTCGCTCTACGCCGTTTACGAGCGTGCATCCGAAGGCTTCGCGGAACGCTATCTCGCCATGCTTTCAGCGGGCGGCACCAAGCACTATTCGGAGTTGCTCAAACCCTTCGGCCTCGACGCCCGCGATCCGGCCTTCTGGCAGGGCGGGTTGTCGGTGATCGAGAAGCTGATTGATGAGCTGGAGGCGGTGGACGCCGCAGGCAAATAGCCGTGGCGCCCGCAAAAAAAGACCGCGAAAAGAACCGCTTCTCCGCCCGCGCCAAGCGTTACGCGCGGGTCGGCACCAATGTCGGCGGCGTGGCTGCGCGGATGGCGGGCGCGCGCTTGCTCGGTGTTGATCTCGACCGCGCCAAGAACGCGATCGAGCTGACCGCGGCGCTCGGCGGCCTGAAAGGGCCGATCATGAAGGTGGCGCAACTGCTCGCCACCATCCCCGATGCGCTGCCGCCGGAATACGCGCTGGAACTCGCCAAGCTGCAAAGCGAAGCGCCGCCCATGGGCTGGCCCTTCGTGAAGCGGCGCATGACGGCCGAATTGGGTGCCGGTTGGGAAGAAAAATTCGCGAGCTTTGAGCACAAACCCGCTGCCGCCGCGTCCCTTGGCCAAGTGCATCGCGCCCGCTCGCTCGATACGAGTAAAGGCTGGGGCGCGGAGCTTGCGTGCAAGCTGCAATACCCCGACATGGAATCCGCCGTGGAGGCGGACCTGAAGCAGCTTGGCTGGCTGCTCGCCATCCGGCGGCGCATGGACTCGGCGATCGACACGAGCGAGATCGGCCAGGAGATCGGCGCGCGGCTGCGCGAGGAGCTCGATTATCACCGCGAAGCTAAGCACGTCGCGCTCTATCAGACGATGCTGGCAGGGCAGCGGGACATTCGCGTTCCGGGCGTATGGCCGGAATTATCCACCCGCCGCCTGCTGACGCTCGACTGGATGCAAGGCCGCCGCTTGCTCGAGCACAAGGACGATACGCTTGCCATTCGTAATCGTCTCGCCACGGCGATGTTCACCGCCTGGTGGTTTCCCTTCAGCCGCTTCGGCGTGATCCACGGCGATCCGCACCTGGGCAATTACACGGTGTTCGACGAGAAGGCGGGGAAGGGGAAGCCGCAGCCGGCCGGCATCAATCTCCTCGACTATGGTTGCATCCGTATCTTTCCGCCGGCTTTCGTCGGCGGGGTGGTCGATCTCTATCGCGGGCTGGAAAACGACGACGAGAGCCTCGTGGTGCAAGCCTATGAGACCTGGGGCTTCCGCAACCTCAGCCGGCAGCTCATCGACACGCTTAACATTTGGGCAAAGTTTATTTACGGCCCGCTGCTCGACAACCGCGTCCGCACCATCGCCGACGGGGTTAAGCCGGCCGAATATGGGCGCAAGGAGGCGTTCCGCGTCCACAGGGCCTTGAGAGAGCAAGGGCCCGTCACCGTGCCGCGCGAATTCGTCTTCATGGACCGCGCCGCTATTGGGCTCGGGGCCGTGTTCCTGCATCTGCGCGCGGAGCTGAACTTCTACCGCCTGTTCAACCAGGCGATCGAGGATTTTTCGGTCGCACGGGTTGCCGGACGGCAGCGCAAGGCGCTAGCCGGAGCAGGCTTGGATCAGCCATAGGTATCGCCCGTCCGCCATTGCCCGATCTTTGCGTTTCCGCTAAGCCTCGCTGCACGGATTCCCTAGTATTTCCCCCGCGGAGGACAGACATGGCCGAGCACGGCGCTCCGGAATATGCCACGGCACCAGGCAACGACTATCCCACCCATGAAGCCACCTACAGCGCCTTCATTCATCTGGCTTTCATCGGCGCCGTCCATGTGGCCAATATCGTCATCGGCCTTGCCATCGGCGCGGTGAATGGCAACTGGCTCGTCGCCTTCGGCATCTTCGTCCTGGGGACGGTCGCCGCCATCCAGGGCTTCATGAGCGGAACCAGAACGTCGAGCTATGTAGCCCTTGTCATATCCTTGCTCGCGCTTGCTCTAACCGCGTGACCTGAATGCCGCCGCCAGGGGGCGATCGCATGCGAATTGCCATACCGCGTGAGGCGGAAACCGAACCCCGCGTGGCCGCCACGCCGGACACGGTCAAGAAAATGAAGAGCCTCGGCGCCGACGTGGCGGTCGAGACCGGCGCAGGCGTTCGATCCGGCATTCTGGATTCGGATTACGAAGCGGCGGGGGCCACGGTGGCCGCCACAGCCGCGGAGGCGACCGGCGACGCCGATGTGGTGCTCAAGGTGCGCCGTCCGGCGGCGGACGAGATCGCGCAATACAAACGCGGCGCCATCGTCATCGCCATCATGGATCCTTACGGCAACCAGGCCGCGCTTGGAGAATTGGCCGACGCCGGCCTCACCGCCATGGCCATGGAGCTGATGCCGCGCATCACGCGCGCGCAATCCATGGACGTGCTCTCAAGCCAGGCCAATCTCGCCGGCTACCGCGCCGTCATCGACGCCGCCGCCGAATTCGGCCGCGCCTTGCCGATGATGATGACGGCCGCCGGCACCATCCCGGCCACGCGTGTCTTCGTGATGGGCGCAGGCGTCGCCGGATTGCAGGCGATCGCCACCGCACGCCGTCTCGGTGCCATCGTCACCGCCACCGATGTGCGCCCGGCCTCGAAGGAACAAGTCGAGAGCCTGGGCGCGAAATTCGTCGCTGTGGAGGACGAGGAATTCAAGCAGGCGGAAACAGCCGGCGGCTACGCCAAGGAAATGTCCAAGGAGTACCAGGCCAAGCAGGCCGCGCTGGTCGCCGAGCACATCAAGAAGCAGGATATCGTCATCACCACGGCGCTCATTCCCGGCCGTCCCGCGCCGCGCCTGATCTCCAAGGCCATGGTGGCGTCCATGCGCCCCGGCTCCGTGATCGTCGATCTCGCGGTGGAGCGCGGCGGCAACGTGGAAGGCGCCGTTGCCGGCGAGATGAAGGAGCGCACCGGGGTGAAGATCGTCGGCTACAGCAATGTCGGCCGCATCGCCACCAGCGCGTCGGGTCTCTATGCCAAGAACCTGTACAACTTCCTGGAAATCCTGATCGACAAGACCACCAAGTCGCTCGCGGTGAAATGGGACGACGAGATCGTGAAAGCCACCACGCTCACCCGCGATGGCGCGATCGTTCATCCGAATTTCAAGCCCAAAGACGCAGCTTAAAGGATATCCGCTATGGCTACGCCGGTTCAGGAGGCAATCGAACGGGCTCAGGCGGCGGCGGATGTCGCTCGCCAGGCGGCCGAGGCCATGCAGGCCTACACGCAAATGGCCGCCGACGCGGCTGGCGTAGCCGCGCACGGCATAGGCGGAGTCGACCCCTTCGTCTTCCGTTTTTCCATTTTCGTGCTGGCGATCTTCGTCGGCTATTACGTGGTCTGGTCGGTGACGCCGGCGCTGCACACGCCGCTGATGTCGGTGACCAACGCGATTTCCTCGGTCATCGTGGTCGGCGCGCTGCTGGCGGTCGGCGTGCCGCTCGTGGGCGACGACTCCGGCTCCTGGTGGGCGCGCACCTTCGGCTTCATCGCGCTCGTGCTCGCCTCGGTGAATATCTTCGGCGGCTTCCTTGTGACCCAGCGCATGCTCGGCATGTACAAGAAGAAGAGCTGAACATGATGTTGAGCGCACGCATGATGCTGGCCTTTTCACCTCTCCCCGCGTGCGGGGAG
>Ga0209726_10001027_pt1 | contig 47570 bp, 62 predicted proteins | sample Subgrocontami54m_FD_187453 | JGI IMG/M metagenome (GOLD analysis project Ga0209726, IMG submission 187453) | Subsurface groundwater microbial communities from S. Glens Falls, New York, USA - GMW46 contaminated, 5.4 m (SPAdes) (version 3) | ecosystem: Environmental > Aquatic > Deep subsurface >...
GGGGAAGACCCCCGCAGTCTTCGATCCGGTCAAGCTCGAGTGGCTGAATGGCCAGTACATCAAGCATGTCGCCCCTGATCGGCTGACGGCGTTGCTCAGGCCCTTGTGGGAGGCGGCCGGCGTAAGTCAACAAGAGTTGTTTCAGAGAGACGAAGCCTGGTTGCATCGGGTGGCCTGCCTCTTTCAGGAGCGGGCCAGGACCGTGACGGAGCTCGCATCCTCGTCCAGATTCGTGTTCGACGGGAAGATCGAGCGCGACAAGGCAGTAGCCTTGAAGGTTCTGTCAAGCGAGGCGAAGGCCAGGATTCGCGCGCTCTTGCCGGAGATCGAGGCGCTGCCGACCTTTACTGCGGCAACCCTGGAGTCGCTGTTCCGGATGAGGGCGGAGGCTCTTGGTCTGAAGCTGGTAGACCTGGCCCAGCCCTTCAGGGTTGGGCTGTCGGGAAAAAGCGTCAGTCCCCCCATCTTCCCGATTATGGAGTTGATGGGATGGGAGGCAGCGCGACGTCGGGTAGAAGAAGCACTGGAGGAGGAAGGATGAAGATCGATGCATTGCTTGATGGGCTTCGAGCAGAGTTCAATAAGCTCGATCGGGAGTTCAAGGTAGATATCCCGAAGAAGATCCAAGCTGCCAGAGAGTTGGGCGATCTGAGGGAGAGCGGTGAGTACGAAACGATCAAGGACCGGCAGGGTTTTGTCAAGGCCCGGATGGCCTTTCTGCAACAGCGGATAGCAGAGATCAGCAGGATTGACCTGAGAGCGATCCCGAAGGACCGCGTCGCCTTGGGCAGCACCGTCCATCTTGTGGACGAAGAGAGTGGGGAGGAAAGCGTCTACACCCTGGTCTTCCCCGAACTAATGGATAGCACACGTGGCTGGATTTCGGTTGCCTCCCCGATCGGGCGAAGCCTCATCGGCAAACAGACCGGCGATCGGGTCGTGATGAATATGCCAAGCGGGACCAAGGCTTTTGAAATGATGAGGTTTCAGACGCTGCACGAGAGCTCACAAACCAACTCCGATGGGACGGGCTCATGACACTACATCCACTCCCTTTCCAACCCTCCCCCCTCGGAGGGGGAGGGGACGGGTGGGGGGGACTTTCGAGGCAAACTCACCGTTTTTCACCTTGACTTTTCTCGGCCGTTCCTCCATATTCTGAACGTCCAAAGGGGCTCCCTTTGGACGTTCATTTTTGGTGGGGGGTCGTCCAATGGTAGGACAGCAGACTCTGAATCTGCTTATCGAGGTTCGAATCCTTGCCCCCCAGCCATTCTTTAACTGCTTGACAACACAGTAATTTCCAGATTATAGTCACTCCCGTTCGTTATCCCACCCACTTGAGTTATTCCACGTTTATTCCACCCTTGGGAGAGCGTGATGAATTTGAAACCCTACCCGACGGCTAATGGGACCTGCTACTTGCTTCGGCAAGGCCAGCGTGTTATGGCCAAATTGGGTCCTTGTTCCGAGGCGGAGGCCATAAAGTTTCGCAAGCAGGCAGAGCGGGTTTATGCGCGTCAGGAGGCATCGAGGGTGCTTGGCATTATGGAGCAGCTGACGGTTCAGGAATATGTGGAAATCTATCGGGAGCGCTACCTGCTTCACAAAGCCCCTCGGACCCGAAGAGAGGAAGGGCGAGTACTGGATCGCTTCGTGAGGGTTTATGGCCCGCAATGGCTCGATAGAATTACCAAGGCTGATCTTGAGGATTACAAAGCTATCAGATCTAGGGCCGTCACGCGCGAAGGACGGCAATTGGCGCCTTCGACGGTGAACATTGACATTCGCTACGTCAAGGTATTCTTCAATAAAGCCGTCGAGGACGGCTACTTGAGCGCCTCACCGGCTGGCCGACTGTTTAAGCAGTTGCGCGTCGATCGCCCTGTTGTCCCTGAGGTGAAGTGGACCAATCTCAGTCGTTTCCTCCGGGCTGCTCGATCACGGCCGCTCTTGATGATCTACGCGCTTGTGACGCTCAAGTGCGGGCTCCGTCCTGGTGAAACGTTGCGCCTGACGGTGGATGACGTGACGGAATCAGGACGCTTTCTCAGGATTCGCAGTACGCCCGTGAACCCGACGAAGAGTCGCGCTGAGCGCTTAGTGCCGCTCGCATCGGACGCCCGGCAGTGGTTGAAGTGGTTGGCAGTCTGGTGGGTGCCTCCTCGGATCGGAAAGATTGTCAAAAGGGATCCGAAGATTCAGCCCTATTTATTCTGTCATGCAAACGGAAAGCCCGTAATATCTTTTCGTCATGGGTTTCGCGATCTGTCGGAGGGGCTTGGAGTGAAGCGGTTGACCCCGGCGGTGTTTCGGAAGGTCTTTTCGTCCGCTTTAGGTGAGGCAGATGTGAATCCAGAAAAAGTACGCTTGGCCACGGGACATGCGACTATCGATGTGTTGTTGAAGCACTATACAACCGTAAGACTGGATGAAGTCGCGAAGGTGATCAACACCTGGCCGAAGGTGGAGTTGCCGCCCGTTCGCGACGGTGTCGACCTAGGACGGGGCGTAGGAAATGTGAAGGAATAGTGCGCTTGAGCGCTCTTGTAAGGCTGTCCCTCGTTTCTAAGTTGGCATGCTGCTGGGCGATCGCTGCTTTCTGCTTGTGACGTTCACGACCTTTGAGCCATTCCCACACCTCTTCGACTTGAAATCGCCACTGTTTCCCGACCTTAACGCCGGCAGAGCGCATTCCTTCAGACAAGTATTTGTATAATGTCGACTTTGGGACCCGTAACCATGCTGCCAGTTCATCAAGGGAGAGTGGTGGCGAAGGCGGTGGCTGGGCCTGGCTAGCCCACGTATGTTCCAGGCTGGCTACAGATTCAGTCCCGTTGCGTGAGGAGAGTGACTCGATTTTCATAGTGTGTTTGTACTGATATATTAAGATCCTAGCAAGAGCAGCTTTTTGCTGGGAGTTAGGATTCTTATGGCGTTCGTTGTGTGTCTTATCGCATCCTCCCGGTAGCCCCCATAACCTGGTAGCCCTTCAGCGTCAGGCAGGATGTGATCGCCTGGTGATAGACCATCCGTTTTTCAACCTCCGACCCTCCGTAGGCGCCAACTCCGCCAGTAACACCGCCGATCGCCGTGCCCAAGGCCGCGCCTCGTCCGGCGCTGCCAAACACGCCGCCCAGGATGCTGCCGGCGACAGCACCTAGCACGGCGCCTCCGACGGCCTTGGCGGTCACATCGGTCCCACTGGCCATGCCAGGTGCTTGGTCTTCGACCATGCGGTAGCAGTCGGCCAAGTCGACCTGGTATTTCATCGGGTCGAACCCGGGACCTTGGAATACGATGGGATTGATGGATCTGGCGGTGGCGCAGGCGCTGAGGGTGAGCGTGAGGATCAGGAAGTATGTCGTATATCGCATCGGATTCTCCTGTGTGAGTTCTTGGTCTTGGATCGCCTCTACAGATCGGCTTGTTTTTTCTTCGGCCAACTGTCCATTAAATTTGCGTGCTCCCGGGCTAACCGGCTCAGCGTGGGATCCCCGCCGGCCAGGTCGTGCAGGTTGGCCCAGGCGCGGACGGCGTCTCCGGACACGATATCCTGTGCCCGAATCAGGAAGACCGGCTCGTTGTGTGGGATGCGAAGGGTGAGGTCGTACCGGTTGTAATCAGGTCGTTCATGTTTCACGTCGGTCTCCTGGAGCTAAGTCATTGAAATCGTGGGAGCTCATCCGTAATCGCCAATGTGGCGTTTACGGTGACTTTCCTATTGTTCGTCTCGTTTATATTGGAAATGCCGATCACTGGATCGCTTCTTCGTTGTGGTTGATGCGAGCTTCGCGGAGGTCTGACGCCTCGGAAGGAATAACGTGTTCACTAGTCTCTCCGTCTCCTCGCGCCGCGTCGTTGGCCTCGCGTTGCTTGATCTCATTGATCGCCACGCCGGCCTCGCCTCGGCTCATGGCGTCGCGCCACGCCCCGTGCCGCACAAGGAACCATCGCTGCCTGGAGGTCGCCGGCTGCGCGAGCGCTCCCGTTTGACGTCGCGCCCGAAGTTGATCGATGAGTTGGCTGGCTTCTCCCCGAGTCGCCGGCGGCATGACCTTGAGTGTTCTAAGAAGCGCCTGTTGGGCCTCGCTGGGAGGTTCCCGGCGCCAGGCAGCCTGGTGATGGGCGAGCTGCCATCGCTGGGGGTCGCGGGTCGCGATCTCGCGCTCGGCGGCGGCGAACGCCTCGCGGCGGCTGGCATGGACGCTGAGCACGGCGTGCTCGGGGAACACCACGGTTTCCCATTGGTCCAGCAGATTGGCTCGGATCCGGATTTGCGTGCGGCCGGCCAGTGGCATGGCGTATTCCTGGGAGGGCAGCCGGATCCACGCGAGCGTGGCTTCGCTCGTGACCTCGGGGGCCAGGTGTGGCACGAGATCGACGGGGCGGATATCCAGCGCAATCCGTTCGGCCTCAGCGAGCAGCTGGTTGACGCTGGCGAAGAGCTCGGGCTGGAGCTGTGGATGAGCGCTGAGCGCGGCTTCGACCTGATCGGCGGTCTTGGTGACTGAACGGCCCTTGAGGTTCATTGCGGCCGGGAGCCCGAAGAGGCTGGCCACAGTCTGAAGACGGTGCGCGCGGGAGACGTCGACGACATCGAGGATCAGCCCGTCTGTTTTGCCTTCGAAGAGGCGGGTGCTTCGGCCCAGCATCTGCTCGAACAAGAGGGCGCTTTTCGTGGGACGGGCGAGGATGAGACACGACAGCGGTGGGTCATCGTAGCCTTCAACCAGGATTCCGATTGAGATCAAGATGGGGATATGCCCATCGCGGAAGGCCGTGAGCCGGGCGCGTCGCGTGGTGCGGTCGAGGGCGCCGGTGAGGGTTTGGGCCTCGAGCCCGGCTCGGCGGAACGAGAGCGCCAGGGCCTCCGCGTGCAGCACATTGGCGGCGAAGACGAGCGTCCGGCGCGATTCGGCGAGGCGACGCCAGGCCTCGACGATGAGCGTGTTACGGCTCGGGGTGTTGACGGTGCTGGCGAGCGAGCCTTCTGCGAAGTCGCCGTGGTGGGTTCGGACGTGGTCCAGGCTCACGTCGGTGTGGACGGCGAATGCGCGGAGGTCGCAGCACCAGCCGTCGTCGATCATGTCGCGAAGCGACTTCTGATAAGCGATCTTCTCGAAGAGCTTCTCGAGGCCTACGCCGTCCCCACGGCGAAGGGTCGCCGAGGTGCCGATGAGCGGAGGCCCCTGCGGCGCGAGACAGCCGAGTGCTTCGATGACGCGTTGCCATGTCTGCGCGGGAGCATGGTGCACTTCATCGACGACCACCGCCTTCCAGGGAATCGTCGTGAGATAGGCTAGGCGCCGGCCATTTTGAGCCGCCAGGGTGGGAATCGAGGCGAGGATGATGTCATTGGAGCTGTGGGCATAGCGGTCGCGTTGCTCGATGCCGATGCGCAAGGTGGGGTTCGCCAGGCGCATTTGGCGCTCGTGCTGGTCGAGGAGCTCCTCGCGGTGCGTGAGGAGCAGCAGGGGAGTGCCCAGGCGTTGGGGGAGCTGGGCGGTCATGGTCGCTTTCCCAGTCCCCGTTGGCGTGCTGATAATCACGCGGGTAGTGCCGGCCTGAAGGCATCGCTCGACGGCCTGGAGCGCTTCTTCTTGGTAGGGTCGCAGTGTGACGGTGGCGTGTTCAGTCATTGGACTGTGGGTGACTCCTGGTGGTTATGGGGTGCGTGGGACTTCGGATCCGTTTGACGTGGTATGGAAGATGATCTCGGCGACGAATTGCGGCAGCTCTCGCTGGGTGAGTCTTGGGGCCTGGACGGCTCCCTCCGCGTAGATCTTGGCGCCGGTGTCGAGTCCCTCGAGCCGCCGCCGAAGGGTCGTTTCATCGCGATCGAAGACGATCAGATCGAGCTCGCGGTCTTCATCGGTGAGCATGGAGAGACTGGCGCTGGCCTGGCCGCGGTTGGTGCGGTGATAGGTCGGGGGGTGGTTGATGGTGCCTACGGCGTGGAATCGGCAGAAGGCGACTCGAAATCGCCGGCTGGGCCGCCGTGTTGCGGTGGTGTGAGCGGGATCGTCTAGCGCGTGATCGGACATGCTGTCCTCCTTGTCATGAGTGTCAATTCCTGTGTAGCTGGGATGCTGAATGGCCTCCATGACTCTTGAGCCGTGAGGCTCTACGGTGCAAGAGCAGGAATATGCGGGAGGTGGTGAAGGGTCCCTGAAAAAACCACACCCCCCGGCAAGGCCAGGGGGCGTGGGAGAATCGGTTAACTGGCGCTCGACTCACCGTGAGTCTGAGGGTGTGCTGGAGAAAAAGCAGCTTTTCGCTCCTTGTAGGCCTCCCAGAAGAGTCCTTTCTCGCTGGAGGTCCAGGCCTTTTGGTGGTCCCACATGAGTATGCCGTGTTTGGCAAGGTCGGCCGCGCTTCCGATGCGCTGGAGTTGTTCGAGGGCCCAGCGGAAGAACGCGGGGGCTTTTTTGAGGAGTTGGATATCTCGCTCGAGCCAGAACGCTCCAGCCAGGGCTTGACTCCATGGCTTCGCTTGCTGGGCCTGCCAGGCTTCCTTGAAGAATGTTGGCAGGTTTTCCCGAGCGCAGCTGCGGAGTCGCTCGATCCAGGGATGGCTAAAGTCCCTCGGAACCCGTTCGTGGTCGCTGTGGACTTTGTGATATTGGACCGACTCGAGTGTGCCAGGCCAGTCGGTGTCTGCAAGTTCGTCCGTGTCGTGGTCGGCGAAGCGCCCGAGCTCGGTGCGTCCCTCTTCGTAGGGGACGGGGATGAAGTTCTCGCGAGCGTGGCAGGCGCCGCAGGGTTCGTCGGGGTCGTTCGATTTGTCGCAACTGCAGTTGAGCGCCTCGAGGCGGAGGGAGGTCCAGTCAAGTTCAAGGAAGATGCTGTCGAATCCGCGCTGCTTCGCCTCCTGCGCGTACTGTCGGACGAAGGTCCCGTCGGCGTCTAGCCTGAGGAAGCAGTGTTGGAGGCAGGTAGCGTGGTAGGCGTCGCAGTGAAACTGTCGCATCAGGCGACGGACCTCTAAGTGCGTAGGGATGCTCTGGTCTCTCTGGACCGGATGCGGTTCCATCAAGGCGCTGTTCGATCCCTTCATGTATTGAAGGCCGTCCCGAAGACGTTGAGAAAGCTGTGAGAGCCGTTCCATGTGCTGTCCTACGAGGACGCCGTTGGCGATGTAGGCGTCGTTCTCTGCTAGATCGTAGCGGAACGGGCCGTAGGGGTGCGGGTCCTCGAGGTAGGCCAGCAGTTGGGCTTTTCGCCTTTTCAGGTAGGCGATAATCGTGTTGCGGTCTGTTTCCGGCCAGTCTTTGATTCTCGCCGCGAGTTGTCGTTCAAAGCTTTCCAGGGGGTTGAAGCTGAAGTGCTCGTCGCCGAGCATGTCCGGGGTACGATGTGCGAGTAGGTAAGCGATCTCAGTGTCGATGTCGTCCAAGGCTTTCTTGATGTGCGGTGGAAGTGATTGTGACTCATAGGGGTCGTTGAGGTCGGTTGCGGTTGGTGTGATGGGGTGCTGCTGCGTGGTGTTCATGGCTTCCTCCCAAGACTCCTCCCACCAGGTTGGGGGAGTCATCAATGTGAATCCGCAACCTGGGCGGGTGGGCTCGAAGGAGCCGTGTGTGTTCGCTCAGTTAAAAGGGAGATTCGATTCTCAAAGAGCGTCCGTTCTCGCTTGATATGCGCAAGGCGCATGAGACACTCAACCAGTGTCAGAAGCAGAACGGGTGGAACAATATGACGCCAGCGTATCGCCGCGATCAAGGCGGCGCAAGAGCAGAAACGTGCAGAAAGAGAGACGGGTTACATAGACCCTGGACCGGCGGCGGAGAGTGACGGAAGCATTACTGTGGGCAGAGAGTGATTCCATCGTTGTGGGGAGGTCTTCAGGCGTGAGCGTGTCGTAATGCCCTGTGTCCTGGCGCCATACGATCGGTAATCTCGATGCGAGCGATAGGGAAGTCACCGTAACGGCGGATTCCGCCGTTACGGCTAGCCCTGGCGAATTCAATAACTTAGCCGGGGGGTGAAAACGCTTCTCGTGGGGTGGTTCTTTTATTTTTCAAGGCCTAGGTCCTGTTCCCAGGCTGCGTAGATGGCCGCATCGATCTCACGTTCCGAGAATGGCGCGCCACCTGGACCTTGTTCTACTCGCGCCATTCCTTGACCCATAGTAAACACCAGCGCCACGATCGCATAGCCGGCGGATACCTGATGTTGGAGCATTGTCGTCCATCGCTTCGTCCAGTCCTTCTCCCGCTCAGGTTCCACGCCAACCCGGCGCCACAGCCGAGCAACTATGAAGCGCGAAAGCTGTTTGACAGCGCCGAGCACGTCCGGATCAATCGTTACCGTGAGCACTGGCGCCTTTCGCGGATCATACGTGACAAGGGCAAAGGGGACGCCCTGCTCATGAATGGTGTCGTGGAGGCGGGCGATCCACGCGTCGGCGTCGCATAACGCCCGCAGTTCGTCTGGGGTGGTCTCGCCCGTGTCGGGCAGTGGGGTGGAGCGGGCTTGGCGGAGGCAGTCTTCGAGGGTAAACGGCGCCTGGCCGTGTCGCCGTCGGTACTCGTTGCAGGCGGCGAGCCACTCGCGGTGCGCTGCCTTTGAGAGGAAGCTCCAGTTGGCCGTGCTGGCCAGCAGGCCGGTTACGGTCCACGCGTGGATGAACATCGGGTCCCATCCGGCCCGGGTCATGGCGTCGACCATCATCCGGTCGAGCTCGTCGGGATTGAGCGGGGTTGGGGTGTCGGCATGGGGATCGAACAGTAGCGGGTCGTGAGGATCCATGTCGCGTCCGAACTTGGCTTTGAACGCGGTCCGCTGTTGTTCCAGGATTGCCTGGAAGAGTGGGTTCCCCGCAAGCTGGCGCATCTTGTCCGAATTAGCTTTGTGCATGATCGTTCTCCTGGGAGCGCGCCGCACGCTGCGCGTGACAGCGTGTCCATGTTCTCCATCTTGCGGCTGAGGCTGGGGCTTGCGGCCTGGGCTCAATCACGCATAGCCTCCGAAGCTTGCCGCCCTCGGCCAGCGGTCCGGATCGTCTGGCCATTGGAGGTAGGTGTAGCCGTCCAACTCATTTTCGGGGATGGGGGAAGGCGCACGGCCCCACCCCTCGAAGTAGAACGCGACGTTGTTGGCGAGGGCCGCGTCTCTGATGTCCCGGACCCAGCGCAAGGCGGAGGGCAAGACAAATAGACCGTGGAGGTAGAAGTAGCGGCAGCGCCGGCTGTCGACCGATACGGTCGCAAGGCACGCGTCGCAGGTATATTGTCCGCCACGGTGGTCGAAGCGCGGGTGTCCGCAGTGGCAGAAGGGTTGGACGAGGCAGTCGTCTCTGCGGGACGCGCCCTTGACAAAGATCCAGTGGATCTCCGTGGTGGGTAGGAACGCTTCGTCCAGTGGAGGCGGCGGCTTGCGGTTGACCCGGCTCAAGTGGGGTGCAAGGGTGATGGCAGAAATCTGTACGGGAGAAAGAACGCTACGGGATAAGGATCTCCACCTGGACGTAACTGCCCGGGCCGCCATCGCGCAAGAGGTCCAGCAAGCATGCTGTCATGTTCTCACCGCTGCTGATTCGGAGCTGCTTGAGTGGGACGGGCCATCGGTGGAAGCTGTCTGGCCCTTGTGGCGGAGCCGGGTAGACGCTGAGGAGAAGTGTCGGCCGACCGGTGCGTGTGGCCTCAGCCGGCAAGGTGGGGCCCTGGGCGCGCGGGGTCTCGTCGCGAAACGTGAAGGACGCTTGCTGATCGCGGTCAATCGTCGTCTTCATTTTGGTCTGGTCCTGTGTACTCTGGGTGGCCGGGGGTCTCGACTCGGGCAGTGTTTATGCGCGAGGTGGTACACACCAGGGCCGGATCAATCACGAGTCCGGCCCTGGTGTCGTAGGGCGTCTCTACTGGATTGCGTTCGTTGTTATGGTGTTAGGGCCGGCATTCCCAGCCGAACGTCGCATTCGCGGCGGCGGGGGTGCCGGTGTTGACGATTCTCAGCGCGATGTCGCTGGCCGCAGGGATCGAGTTCGTGCCTGTCGAGCGGCATGTGGTGGTGCCGGTGCCGGTCCCGGTGACGGTGCATTGGACATTGGTCGCATCGGCTCCGTTGATTCTCAGGATGAATTGCCTGCTGTTGCCGCTTCCCGGATCAGCGGTCAGCTTGACGGCCAAGGCTTGTGCAGTGCAAGCGGTATTCGAGGACAACGTACTCACAGCCGCTTCGTTGCTGGTGGTCGCGATGGCGGCGGCAGGGAAGGCAAACTCGAAGCCTGCGAAGGTAGAGAGTGTCTTGGCTCTCCCGGTAAAGATGCCGGAGGGCCCGTTTGGACCGGTCGCCCCCGTGGCTCCAGTCGCCCCGGTCGGTCCTGTTGCGCCCGTGGCGCCCGTTGCCCCAGTGGCTCCCGTGGAACCGGTCGCCCCAGGTGCTCCTGTCGCGCCGGTGGGTCCAATGGCCCCAGATGGTCCGGCGGGACCCTGCGCGCCGACGAGGGTCGTGGCGTCCTGCCGGAGGGCGACGCCTGCGAAGCGGATCCCAGGCGGGCTGCTGTTTGCTGCGCCGAAGACGAAGCTATGCGCCACGCCGTTCGCGTCGGTACCCAGCTGCCCCCTGATGATGATGTCCGGCGTCACCGTGATCGTGAGCGCGCCGTCGCTGGTCACAACGTAGGATGTGGAGATGCCCGTGAGGGGGATCGGTGTCGGGTTGTTGCGCTGAAGCAGGGTGCCGGAAAACGTGACGGTACCCGGGGCTCCCGCCGCGCACCCTGGCGGAGGGGTAAACGTAAAGCTCCCGAGAGATTGATCGGTTGGCGGCGCGTCGATGACGGCGGACCCTACATAGGTGCCATTGAGGTCGCACGCGGTGAATGCCAGGGCGGGCGTGGGGTGAAGGGTGGCGGCGATCAGCAGGGCCGCGAGGGAGAGGCTGGTGAGGAATGGACGGTAAGTGAGCGTGCGCAAGAGTGTCTCCTTTCGGTGAGTAGGGGGTTGAGGGAATGACGTGATATGGCGCATATGCCCAGGATACGGGCTGGCGCGGGGGGGTCAAGAGCAGGAACGTGCAGGGGCGTTGGCAAGCGCTGTAAGGACGTTAAGAGGAACAGGCTCGTGCCGCTGCGTAGAAGCAACGAGAGCGGTGATTGTATGGTAGGCGGTCAGGTAGAGGCTGTTGGCAGTCCAGTGCGGCGTCGCGAGAGGCGACTGAGGAGGACCTGGGTCCGGACTCGGTGGGGCGTGTGGGAGGGAATGGGGACGTCTGGCGTGCTGGACATCGGTTCGGGTACGGCTGTGCCAGCGGATGAGGTTGGCCAGGGTTATGTCGGACGCGTCTATGGTATCGCGGCGAGGTCGGGGCGGTGTGAGCATTGTTGGTTCATCTCCGTTGTGGAGACTGTCCATGGTGCGCATGGTCACGGTAGCGTGGCCACGGAGGTGAACGATCATGGAGTGAGGAGGGTAGAGTGAAGGGGTGGAAGGGTCAATTGCAGGTTTGTGTATGTGGTGGAGTGCGTTACTTGGACTGTGTCGCGTGGAGGGGAGTGGGATTGGGATGGCCGTAGAGGTGTTCTGTGCCATCATGGTGGACAACGAGAACGGGTTTGCGCGCGGCGATGGCCATGGAGATGGTGTGAGCGGTGGCGGGGCTGCGGGTGTCCCAAAAGGCGAGGAGCTGGTCGGCCATGGTGACCAGGCTGATGGCGCCGCGCTGACCGGCGGCCTGGCCGTATCTGGCCCAATCGGTGTCAAAGGTGTGGAGCGCGAGGCCCATGGCGCGCGCCGCGCGCTGGACGGTTTCATCGACGCCGGGGGCATCGCCGGTGATGACGGTTGTGCCGCTGGGAAGAGTGCGGACATAGGCGATGACGTGGGTGAGGTTGGGATAGTGCCGGCTGCCAATGATGGCGAGTTGCACGGATGTACTCCTGTTGTGGTGCCTGGTGCCGTAGGGGGACGGCACGGCTGTTGATGAAGTAGTGCGGAAGGGGTTGTGAGAATGTCTGGTTACGCGTTGCCTCTAGGCTAAAGAGTGCGTCGGGAGCTCGTGCAAAGCAGGACGGTGATGGCAAGCAGCGTGACGAGACTGATCCACGCGCCAAGGCGAAAGCTCAGCGGCCGATAGAGAAAGTGGATCAGGTGGTTGCCGGGCGTGAGAGGGATGGCCCGGAAGGCAAGATCGGCTTGGTAGATTGTGACGTCGTGGCCATCCACGGTCGCCTTCCAGCCTGGGTAGAAGGCGTCCGAGAGAACCAACCAACCCCCTCCGTCCGAAACAGAAGCGTGGATCGACACCTCCTCTGCCTGATAGGCTAACACCCTGGCCTCTCCACTCCCGCCTCCGATCGGTGCTCCTGTGGGATCCTCCTGGAGAAGCACCGTCGTCCGGGGATCGAAGCGGGGCGACTGGAGGGTTGCGTGCATGAGGGCTTCTTGGGCCAGGACCTGCGTGGTTGGGACAATGAACGCCCGGGGGAGCATGCGGCGATTGCGGTAAATGTTCATGCCGCGGGTAAAGACCAGCTGCAGGTGTGGAGAAGAGATCGTGCGGTGAGTGAGGATGTATTTCATGTTCGCCAGATTGAGGAGGGGGGAGTTGTAGTGAGTGAGCGATGATGGTTCGATGTTTGAGTTGTGTTCCACGAGTTTGAGGTACGTGATGTAGGTATGCAGTGAGATGGAGTCGTATCCGGTGATGGACTGGAGGCGGTAGGGCATGTTGGTGTCAAGAAGCAGGGGTGTCTCCTCATTTGAAGCGACGGATACTAGAGAGTCGACGGAGCCGATGCGGAACAACTCAGGATCGCGCTGAAGGAAGCTGGTAGCGGTGGTTGGCGGGTAGACGAGGTGTGATGGCGCAAAGGTGATGTGCTGCAGACCGAAGGCCAGGAGTTCGGTGGCGGCGCCTCCCACGAGGAAAGTGAGAACGAGCGGCCGGGGGAGGCGGCGGGTGGCGAGGAGCCAGACCATGGTGAGCCCGGCTCCCCCTATGAGGCACGCGAGTAACACGTCTCGGTGGACCGGCGTGAAGCGTTGAAAGAGGAGATCGAGGCGATGCCAGTAGTAGATGGGCTCAGCATCGAAGCGGGTACGATAGACTGTCGTTGCGAGGGCGACGAGTGACCGTCGGGCGAAGTTGGCGAGGATAGTCACAGCGAGGAAGAGTAACAGTCCAGCGGACGCGATCCCTGTGAGCTGGCGGCAGGCGGGTCTCAGTGTGGACGGATCTTGGACGGCGAGCAGCTTGTCGAGTCCGTAGGCGGCGAGCGTGGCGAGCGCGAAGGTGACGAGAAGGAGGCTACGAGCGTGTTCGAAGCGGTCGAAGGAGGGGACCAGGCTTACGACGAGGCGGTAGAGCTGTGGGATGTTGAGGGCGACAAGAAGGGCAATAGGACTGATCGAGAGGTAGAGAAAGAATCGGGTCTCGCGGGTGTGGCTGGTCAAGAGGGCGAGTCCGGCGAAGAGCAAGGGGAGCATCCCGACATAGGGGATGAAGTGATTGGGGAGGAGGGGTGTGAAGACCGTGGGGACGAGGGTCGCGAGGAGGTAGTGGGGTGGGAAGTTGTTGAGGGTAGAATATCTGGCGATGTCGTGTTGTCGCTCACTCAGTGGCAAGGCTTCTGCCAGGGGCAGGAGTTGGATGGCGGCCAAACTCACGCCGAGGGCACACGTGAGGCCGAGCAGGAGTGCTGACCGTTGCAGGGGCGTGGCGGAGGGCTGTGGCGTTTGGATTGGGGTGCCGATGAAGTAATAGAGGCAAGCGGCGGGGAGGACGTAGAGGGCCAGTTGTCCCATCCCGCCAAGGAAGAGGAGGGCGATGGGGAAAGCGCACCAGGCCGCGTAGCGTACCTGTCCGGTCTGTCGCAGACGATGGAGCAAGAGGAACAGGAGCGGGATCCAGAGCCCGCTGGCGGTGAAGCTCACCGCCTTGAGGCTGAGGACAAAGTAGTTGCTGAGCGAGAAGGCGATGGCACCGAGCAGCGCGGCGGGTGGGCTCAGTTTGTTGGTTGCGAGGAAGAGGTACATGAGCAATCCTGCCGTGAAGAGGTGCAACAAGAGCATGATGCCGAAGCCGAGGGGGGTGGGGGAGAGAATCAGCACGAGGCCAAAGGGATCGAAGACGGCTGATTGGTTGTTGGCGAGGTAGGGGGTGCCGGCGAAGAGGTAGGGGTTCCACAGTGGGATCCTGCCGTGTCTGAGGGAGAGGGCGGTGTATATGCGGAACGGGTAGAGTTGGGAAATATTATCGGATATTACTGCGGGGTTGAAGAGGTGTGGAGTTCCCCATGGAGAAAACTGTGCGAGCTGCTGGCCGTCCACGGGGACGTGGCCAAGGAGGATGAGTTTCCAGAAGAGAATCAGTATGGTGATGGCCAGCGCGCCGATCGCCCAGAAATCTTGGCAGCGGTTATGAGGGGACCGGTCTCGGGGGAACGGGAAGGAGACACGTGGCATAGTGAAAAGATCCTCCGTGGGTGATCTGTCTGTCGGTGAGTGGCGGGGATTTCCAGGGGTGAATCTTGTTGTAGAGTGCACAGGGGAACGTTTTTTCTATGGGCCAATCGTTGGCAGTGTTGATCTGCTTCACGGTTGCTTTGAGCTTACGCTGCTGGGTGCCGCTGGGAAGCATTTCGATTTCATGTTGGCAGACTAGTATTTCATCGTCGTTGTGGAGCGCAGGCAGCATGTAGAAAGATAATACCTGATGCACAACCTAAGGCAAGCGCAAAGTTCTACGGCTGTCTTGGAATGACTTCGCTACGTCGTGCCTGTTAATACGTGAGCGTGAAGTGGCGCCCGTCGCAGTTGATGTGATGCACAATTAGGGCCAATCAAGTGGTTGTACCGTATTGCGAAAGAGGTGGTTGACGCGATGTGTGGGGTGTTGGAGGACGGGATATGGGCGCGTACAGCGGAAGTCTGTAGAGGGTGGTACGTGGTGTTGTCGAAGCTATTAGGGCTAGAGGCTTATCCGATTGACTCCAGTAACTACCAGATATTGCGAGCCGCAGGGTTAGCTGACCCCATCATCTTGCGCTTACTTGAGTGAAGGGGATATGCCTATAGGGCTAATGGTGTGCCATGAGGGTTATTGGGTCAGTCGGTATTTTACGAGGGCATTGTTTCTTTCAGTGATGCTTCTGGATGCGCTGGCTCCAAGAATTACATTAGAAGAGGTTAGAATCATGGAGAAGCCGAAGTCATCCCGCGTGAGACCGAGATCAGTGAAAATGATGCCGTTGGTGCCAAAGGTGGAATCTAGAGTGCCATTGGAGTGGTAGCGTGCGATGAGAAGGTCATAATCACCGTGGAGCGTGGCATTGGAAAAACCAGCAACGAGGATAGTACTTCTCCAGATGGCGATGGCATAGGCTTCAGTGTCACTGCTTCCAGGATCAGTGAGGACGATGCCGCCAGTGCCGAAGCTTGAGTCGAGAGTGCCATCGGGGCGATAGCGGAGAAGGGGGAGAATGGTTCGGGTTCCATCAGGGTTGGATGAGTCGCCGGCGAGGAGCAGGCGGCCATGAGGATCGATAGTGAGGGTGTTGGCCTCAGCGTCACTGGGAAAAGGCGTAATGGTAATGCCGTTGGTGCCGAAGTTTGAGTCGAGAGTGCCATCGGAGTGGAGACGTGCCACCATGATTGCGAGGCGAGAAGGTGGGCCTGGTATTTGTGCGCTGCCAGCGACTATCAGCGTGCCATCATGTTGGCGGTGGAGGGTGTTGGCGAAGTTGTTCGCTTGGATGCGGCTGAGATCGAGGATGGTAAAACCAGCAGTGCCGAAGGTTAGATCTGGGGTGCCATTGGGGAGGTATCGGGCGAGGGCAACAGACCGATGATCGCTGAAGATTCGGAGTAGGATGATGATGGTGCCGTTCGGTTGGAGGGCGATGTCGGAAGCGCCGAAAGCAGTATATGGACCGAAGGGGTTGATGGTGAGGAGACCGTTAGTGCCGAATGTCGTGTCGAGGGTGCCATTGGGGAGGTATCGGGCGAGGACCGCTGCCGTGTTGGTGTTGCCATTGCCGCTTTGGCCGGAGGCGAGGATGCGGCCGTCCCGGTATACTTTAAGGTTCAAGGCCCGATCATCCATTCCTCGTCCGAAGTCGCTCGTGACGCGGCCGTTAGTGCCGAAGGTGGTATCCAAGGTACCGTTGGAGAGGTAGCGAAAGAGGGTAAACCGGATTTGGGCGTTAAGGGGGTCTGGGGAGCCGTAGAGCAGGAGAATGCCGTTGCCGTGTTTGGCGATCTGCTGGAGAATCGTAAGGTTGCTGAGACCGGAGTTCGTGAGAACGATTCCATTGGTTCCGAAGCGAGGGTCCAAGCTGCCACCTTGGGCGGCAAGGGCTAGTGTTGTAGAAGCGCAGAAAAGAGTGAGCATGACCACGAGAAGAAGGCGAGGGGGCTTGGAGAAGATGTTGGATGGTTGATGGAACATAGCAATTCTCCTGTTAGTGTTTGTTTTTGGTTATGTTCGAAGGAAGTTCTGCATGTTGTTATTTATTTTCTAGGGAATCGACGCGGTCAGAGACCAGCCACATTGAGTGGCGTTGGCGGTGGTTGTGCTGGTTGCTTGTAATACCAGGGTATCGCCAGCGGCGAACGAAACAGTGTGGCTCGTGTCCGAACATGTTGTGGCGCTGCCGGTGATCTGACAGGTCAGGCTGGTAGCTGTGCCGTTCTTGAGGATGGTGAAGGTGAAGGAGTTGGACCCGCCTGGGGCAGTGTCGAGGATGACGGAGAGGTTGGTCGTTGTACTCGCGCGTGGCAGTGAAATCTGTACGTCGGTGGCGAGATTGGAGAGGCAGTTACCGGGGCCCATATAGTCGGTGGCGCCGAAGCCAGCAAGCTGGTTGGCGCAGGCGCCGCCGGTAAGGGCGGTGGTGATGGCCGGAGTTGCGCCCGTTGCGCCTGTAGCGCCAGTGGGACCTTGTGGCCCTTGAGATCCCGTTGCGCCCGTTGCGCCGGGGGGACCAGTCGCCGCGGCTCCCCCTGCCGCACCAGTCGTGCCGACGGGACCCTGGGGTCCTTGAGCCCCAGTCGCTCCGGCCGGACCCTGAGCGCCGACGAGGGTGGCGGCGTCTTTCTTGAGAGCGACGCCGGAGAAGTGAATGTCGGGTCTGCCGCTGGCGTCGGCGGCGTAGACGAAGCCATGGGCGATGTTGTTGGCGAGGTTGCCAAGCTGGCCGGTGATGGTGACGTCTGGCAACAGTTGCATGGTGAGGGCACCATTGCTGTCTACCATGTAGGAGGTGGTGACCGTGAGCGGCGTTGGCGTGGGGTTCTCACGCTGCATCAGCGTTCCCGAGAGGGTCACCGTACCGGGAGTTCCGGTGGTGCAGGTGGACGGAGGGGTGAAGGTGAAGCTTCCGAGCATTTGATCTTCGAGCCACGGGGTGTCGATGGCGTTGCTGGCGACGTAGACGCCGTTGAGGTCGCACGCGGTAAACGCCAGGGCGGGCGCGGGGCGAAGCTCGGCGGCGATCAGCAGGGCCGCGAGAAAGAGGCTGGTGAGGAATGGACGGTAAGTGAGCGTGCGCAAGAGTGTCTCCTTTCGATGAGTGGGGGGTTGAGGGGATGATGCGATGTGACGCATATGCCCAGGATACGGGTCGGCGCGGGAGGTTCAAGAGCAGGAATGTGCAAGGGGCTGTTGGGTTCTACGTCGTAGAATCTCCTTTCTGCCTGAGAACAGTTCTGGGTGCTAGAGGATGGTTATGGAGGGTTGGGACCTGTAGGGGTCTCTCGATGGAGCCCAGCCGAATACGCGCTTTGATATGTTTCGATGGCCTGTTGGATCGCTTCGGCGTCCTGGTTGGTGTGCCCATGGCAGACGATTTGATTTTGTCCCCCTGTGCTTTCGATCGCGACGTCCGACCAGAGGAGGCCGGTGGTGATTTTAACCGAGGCGATCTGTCCGATCGGGATGGACTCTTCGTTGTGGCCAATGACGCGGGCTTTGTAGCGCACGATCCGATTGGGCAGGATGGCCACTTGGGTGGGGAAGATCAGGTTGCCATGGGAAAAGCGGCTAGCGAGATAGACGGGGTCTGCTTGAAACGGTCGTCCCCCGCGGAGTGCGAGTCCGTAACCGATGCTTCCGATGATCACGAACGCGAGGATGAACGGCCATTGAGCGAACGCGATCCCCAAGATGCCGATGAGGATCCAGACGAGCAGGACGATGAATAACATTGCAATTACTCTCCAATGAGGGTGATGACGAGAATGACGAGAACCGCGAAGAAGATGGTGGCATTCAGCACGGTTGCGCTTCTGTGACGACTCGGTAAAGCGCTGTCGGGAGCGCTCCTGTGTTGGCCCACATTTCACTCAAGTCCTTATGTGGATGAAGGTGGGCTGCCCTGAGGGTGAGAACACACTTGCCGGCCTGGGCGGCGGCGGTGGCCAGGGCCTCCCATCGCCGTTGCGCGGCCTCGTCGGCGTCAAGGGCCAGGACGATGGTCTTGGCGGGGAATGTTGTCCACCAGGCGTTGCGGGTGACGAGGCCGCAGAGTGCTGCCGCTGGGAGTCCCCCCGCGAGACAGGCGAGCGCGTCGAAGACGCCCTCGACGAGCACGACGCCTTCCTTCTTGAGATCTGTGGCATTGAAGATGCCCTTTGATCCAGGCAAAAAATCATGGCGTAGGGGTTTCTCGCAAAGGACCGTGCTGCGCCCATAGAGGGTCAGGAGGGTCCCGTCGGGAGTGGTGAGCGGGGCGACAATGCGAGGCTGCCTGGCGCCTCGGTGGTTAGGCCAGATGCCCCGTGGGGCGAAGCCGAGTTGAGCGCTCTGCGCGATCGTCAGGGGGATGCCGCGCTTGAGGAGATAGGCCTGCGCCTGGTCGTTCGTTGTCAACTGCGTCTGGGCTGTTGCGAGAAACGCGTGGGTTGCGGCGCTGGCTGGGGCCGGTGGCGGATCTGGGGCCGTGTCGCGCCGCGTGGGAACCGGCGGAGGCGTTGAAGAGGAGCCGCTCAGGAGCAGGCGGTCGGCTGGGGAGACGGGGATGCCGGCGTAGTCCGCCAAGGCGAGGGCGGCGTCCATGGTTGAGAGGCCCTGGGCGATCATCACAAGGTCGAGCACCGTGCCGCCGGTTTGACAGCCATAGCAGCGCCAGCTCCACCCGCTTGTAGCGATGTAGGCAGACATGGTGCGGTCACCGTGTTTGTGCGCCTGGGAGTTCGGGCACTGGATCGCTCGACCACGGCGCCTCAGCTGGAGGTAGGTGATCATCTCCATGAGTGGCACCGCGTGCTTGACTCGTTCGATCAGGTGGGTGGTGTCGTGTTCGAGGCGTGCGCTCATCTTGTAGGGCATGGTGGGTCTCTTGAGTCGGGAAGGCAAGGGCACAAATCTGCCGGATTGGTGACGTTACCGGGGGACGTTCAGCCCAAGAGGCTTATGTGGGCATGCAACCGGACTGGGCGAAGGAGTAGGATCTGTCTGGTGGCGCAATGATGATGTGATCAATGACCGGGAGGTCGAGATCCCGTCCTGTACGCGCAAGACGTTTGGTGATGCAATGGTCATCCTTGCTTGGCGTGGGGTCGCCGGAGGGGTGGGAATGAGAAAGTATGATGCGCGCGGCGCCCATCAGGAGGGCGTGCCGAAACACCAGTTTAGGGTCGATGGTAGTGCTGGCCTGCCCCCCGCTGGCGATGAGCTTATAGCTAAGGACAGCGTTCTTTGTGTTGAGGCCGAGGATCAGAAAGTGTTCTTGATCTGGTTCCAGGTTGGCGAAGAGTCGATGGAGGATGGCAGTGGCTCGGTCGCTGGAGTCAGCCCTCTCGGTGGGTGGCGATTCGGCAACATTGAGCTGCACGCGGATGGTTTCAATGATGTAGCGCGCGGAGCCGTGCTCTGGAGGGGGAGGGTCTACCGTGTTGATCTGCAGAGATAATTGGGGCATTGCGTAACGTACCTCCCTGTGCGATGTGTTATGGGAGTCTGATCGGCATGATCACGCAGGCATATCGCGTGTCGGCCTTGCTGGCAAACAGCGCCGGGTCGAGCGGGTTCTGAAGCTGGATGGTGATAGTGAGATTATCGTCGGCAGAGGAGCTGACGCTTCCTGCTTGATCGCTCTGTTATGAGGCGTTGGGCAGCCCTTTGGGCGGCGAGCATATAGGCCGACTGCAGGTCGAGGAGAAACTCTTGGCCTTTTCGCTGTCGCTTGTGCCGGAAGCCGATGAGGCCTTCCGGATAGAGGGTGACGATGATGTCTTGAGGCGTGCGGTTCTGACGGAGCGCTAGCGGGATGTGCCTGCAAAGCGGCTTTTTGAGGGTAGTGGCCATGACCTATCTCCGATATTTGCTCGGTAGCTTATTACTGAGTTATTGTTGATTCTTTTCGGATGATCTTCAATTTCCCGCGAGTGCGAGGTGTAGCGGGCCTGGCTGTCGACAGAACGGACAGTGGCCGGTGTCGCGATGGAACGCAGTCGCGGTGTTAGTGAGCGTGCGTTCGACCGTGACGGGGTCGAGACGCGCCTCGATTGCTGTGAGAGTATGGTAGATCTGGCGATACTCCTCGACAGGGGCCTCATCTGGAAGCAGCCAGTACTGGGTGTAGGCTTCCTCAAGAGAGGTAGCGATTTCCGCTTGCGTCGGTCCGAAGAGGGGGCCGAGCTGGGCGGCGCTAGTCATGGTAGCCGCACGCATAGGCGTATTGGACGGCATAGAGCCGTTGTTGGGCGTCGAGTCCTGCGGCTTCCCGCAGGTCGCGCTCAAGCGCGTCTTGAGCTTCCTGCTCCGTGGGTAGGGCAAAGCCAGGCTCGATGATGTAGTCCCCGGTTGGGTTGTCCCAAAAGGCAGGCTCCCATCCGAGTGTGGTCTTGATGACCTTGGCTGCTTTGCGTGTGATTGGGTGCATGGATGTCTCCTTGTGTTCAGCGCACGGTTCGGGTCCATCGGCTGTTGCCAAGGAAGGTTGTGGTGACGAGGGTATTCTCGTCGGGGAACTCGTAGCGGCCGTGGGACGTGGCGCCGCTGACGGAGCGGGCCGTCCAGATGCCGTTGGTGGCCTCCAGTGTGCCTTCGTCGGTAATGGGGTCATCAGTGGGGCGTTCGTACGTGAGGGCGAAGTAGCCGTCAGGGGTGACGGTGTACGTAAGATGGTACGTGCCGTTCGAGAGGGTTTGGAGAATCTCCCAAGTGCCGGGGTAGCGAGGGTCGAGTGTCTTGGCGTGCGTAGGAGACGGAGAGAGGATGACGAGCGTGAGCGTGAGCATAAGGAAAAAGAGGGTCCCGAGAGAGCGTTTAGCTCTGAAGGGTGGTGACGGCATGATCCGTGCTCCTTTCTCGTTCCGATGGTGTTTGTGCTCCATGCTGAAATCCTTTGGAACCGGAGCGGCGGCGGGTCTTGGCGGCATCTTTTTTTCGAGCGGTACGATGTTGTTGCTGTAGTACTCGAAATCGACAGCGAGCACTGCAGAAGCGCTGCGCCTGGCGTACCGGCATTAACAGCGTGCCGCATCCGCCGCAGAAGAGTGGGCGAAATGGCAACCAGCCGGCTCGCTCCAACGTCATGAGGATGAGGACCTGCCGATAGCCCTCCTCGAAGGGTTGGTATGGGTTGGTTTTCATCTGCTCGATCAGCCATTGTTCGAAACTGAACCGGGCGGGGCGCGCGGCGAGCCACTCAAATGGATGCTTTTCCGCTTGGCCTTTTCCTTTGGGCTTTACCCATTGCCCGGCGCGCAGCCAGTCCTCTTCCGTAAGCGTGCCGGTCAGCCAACGCTGTACAAACGTCCGATAGCCGGTGAGGTGGTTCACCGCGGTCTTCTTCCAGCCCAGGACGAGGGTCCCTCCCAAGAGGTTGTTGAGCTTCGCGAGGACGAGCCGCGCCCCATGGGCATGCTCGTGGAAGAGCTCCTTTAAGCCGTCGGAATCACGAGCGCGGTACAGTTTCAGCCAGAGATCGTCCATTTCCCGGTCCCATTGTGCCTGTGCACCATACGGGAACCCCTCGGAATCACAGGGGGCGTGGCTCCTGACTCCTGCAATGCCATAAGCCCCATCCAGCACTCACTAAACCCGCAGGAGTAGCACTTCTGGCAACCCTCTTCGTAGACGAGGGTAGCCGAGCCACAGTCAGGGCACATGTCTCCTACTTTCTCGGTCGTCTTACCAGGAGCCACCTGCATCTCTTGAACGCCAGGCTCGGTCAGCCCGATATGCTCGGCCAGGACCTGGGCGATGGCATCCGGCAACGACCGGACCCGATCCTTGCCGAAGCCCATCGGCCGACGGCCGCCGATGCCGGAGAGTTGGCTCACGATCTGCTCAACCCGCTCCCTGGGCGACATCGGTGACGGCAGCCTGAGGATCAGCGAGACGAGCCGGCCGATTGCTTCTGATACGGCAGAGGTATCGCTCCCGGCCTTCCCGACGCTGGCGAAGACCTCAAAGGGATGCTCGCGACCTTCGCTGTTGTGATTGATAGTGATGAAGGCCGTCCCGAGCGGGGTCTCCGCTCGGTAGGTGATGCCTTGTACGGTGCGCGGCCTCGGCTTGATCTTTCTGCTTTCGTCGCGCATGGTCTTATGCGCCATTGAGCCGTTCGCAGAACTCGTCGATTTGCCGGAGGTCGAGTCCGCGGTTGTGGTCGGTGAGGATCTCGCGGATCTCGGGCGGGAGCTGGTCGTGGTCCATGAGGTACTGCAGGGCGCGCAGGCCAGCCAGGATGGCGTTGAGTTCCTCGGCGCGAAGTGGCGGGAGGGTCGTGATGAGAGCCATGGGACGCTCCTAGGAGAAGAGATTAGGTGAACGCATGGTGCATGGCATCTGACAGGCCGATGGGTTCGTAGCGGTCGTCGGCGAAGCGGTATGCGTTGCCGTTGGCGTCCAGGTTGAGGGAGCGGCGCGTTCGAATGTGCTTGTAGCGGCAGATGACGATCCCATCCTGGGTGATTTCTCCCATCACCATGAACTGCGGGCAGCGTGAAAGACCGACGAGCTGTTCCAGGGGGGCCCAGTTGGGAATATCGGGGACGTGGGGGCAACGGGCGGATCTGGGTGTCGCCGATGATTCTTGCGCGTCGGCGGTCATGGGCGTTCTCCTCGTGTGACTGTTGTAGGGCGGGAAGGATCGCTGCCCTGGTGTGGTTGCGAACGGTCAGGCGCATAGGATCTCTGGTGCTTGTGAGGATGGCTGAGGGTGGAGGGAGGCGCAAGGGCACGATTCTGTGCGGGGCGCCGGCCTGCAAGCGGAGGAAGCCCAAGGGGCGTCTCTTGTCCCTGTTAGCTCGCGGTGATCGCGCATGGCCGACAACTCATCCTCAATCTGGCTGCGAGTGTGGAGAAGTATCGGCTACATCTCGAGCTGCGACGGCGCACCGCCGCGTTCTCGTCCGCGTAGTGGGGGGGTACTGGGAGCGTCGAGGCGGGAGGGGCGGACTACTGAAGGGCGGAGGTCCGTTTGCCAGACGGTTCCTCACCGATCTAAGGCAGTCTGCTCTCCCCAGGAGGCACAACGGAGACGACGGAGAGGGGGCGCCATCTGACCACCGCTGATTAAACCCTTCGCAAGGGGCACCAGTGAGCCTGCGACTACATCAATGTCTCTTTTTGGGACCTAAAAATACACTTGACAGCACACTATTAATCATGAATTCTGCGTGAACTGTACTGTCAAGGTGGAGCTGTTTATGAAGGTTGGGGTAATTACACTTGTCGGGGGACCGGCAAAAGCCCAAAGGACCTTAGCGGTCGAGTCGAAATTGCTGCCCGTCACAGTTAACGTGAAGCTCCCATCGCCGACCGTAACCGATGATGGGCTAATTGAACTGATCACAGGGGCCACAGGTGCCGCACAGTCGGTCTTGGCCGTTCCAATAACGGTGTTTGAGTCGCGGGGACCAACTGAGTTTCTCGCACGAACAACGTAACTATAGCTTGTCCCTGCTGTCACTGCTGTGTCGTCGTAGTTAACCTGAATCCTGTGTGACCTCATGAAGCAATCACCGGGTAGCGTGCGTTCTGTCAAGCTGATAGTAACTTTCTATGGTTGCAGTGAATGCTACCCCTGGGGTAGGGTTCACTGCAAACGCTGAAATCCATCGCGCACCAGGTATGGCGGATCCTCAAAAGCACTGCTGGCGTACAAATGCCGCAGGATTCAGGTTAATGTGTTATAAGAACATCCTACCACACACACTTCTGAGGAGATCATGGCGCGCGTGAACGTATTTATGAGCGATGAGTTCTTGAAAGCGGTGGACGCTGAGGCGAGGCGGCAGAACACCAACCGCAGCGCCCTGCTCCAGAAGGCGGCCGAAGCCTACCTGGAGCAGCTCCGCCAGCAACGGGAAGAGGCCGAGCGGTGCCGCAAGATGGAGGAAGCCTGCAAGCACATGGACGAGTTGGCGGAGAAAGCGGGGGACTGGGACCCGGTCGCCACCATCCGCCAGTTCCGCGATACCGGCTGGCGGGGTGAAGCATGATCCCGGCCTATCACGCCGGTTACGTCCTGGATGCGTCGGTCGGGGTCAAATGGTTTGCCGCGCGCGCCGAGCCGGAACGTGACCGGGCACTGGCGCTACGGGCCAGACGCGCTGCCGGGCTCGTTCGCTTATCGGTTCCCATGTCGTTTCCGTTAGAGGTCGCCAATACCCTTCGTTTCAGCCATCGGTTTCCGGAAGCCGATGTCGGCGCCGCCGTCCAGGCTCTCGATAATCTGGCGCTCGATATTCGACCAATCGACGTCGACCTGCTGCGGAAAACAGTGGCGATCGCCTTTGCCTATCAGCTGACCATCTACGATGCCGTCTATGTCGCGCTGGCAGAAATCGTCGGCTTCCCGCTCCTCACCGCCGACGAAGCCCTGCTGAAGAAAATGCAAGGCCACAGCATCGTCCTCCGGCTCCGGGATCTGGCCGTCGAGAAGCCGCGGTGAGCGGATGCACGACACCTCGCCTGCCCCTATACGCCTGGCGCTCTTCCTTCGCTTCTACGGGTACGAATTCAATGCCGAGGCGTGCGAGAAGATCCTGTTTGCCCTTACCCCCCCTTTCCATCCTGACCCTGAACCGACGATTGCGGGAGGAGCGCAGGCAGCTACCCGATCACGGTGAGGCCTAAGGCTGTGAAGTCTTCATCGAAGGAGAGGCAAGGAATGTTGTCCAGCGTCGTGGTCACGACGACAAAGGAGATCGCATCACAGAATGAGAGCCGCCGTGATCTTACCTGCCGGCGAAACACCTGTTCCGCTCCCGCGAGGATCGCGTCAGTGATCGGGACAAGGGAGAGCACGGGTTTCATGGTATCCAGAAATTCGATGGCAGCCTGAGGATGTAGGCGGTAGGTCAGTAACGTAAGGGTTTCGCTGACCACCTCCCACGTAGAGAACATGCGAATGTCCTCGGTGCGACACGCTTCAAGCAGTTCTCCGGCGCGATCATAGTGGCGATCAGCTCGCGCGAGGGAGGCAAAAAAGAACCCTGTGTCGCAAAAGACGCGGTCAGAAGGAATCACTGGGTGATGCCCTTAGAGCCGTACAGGTGTTCCTTGACGTGGCTGGAGACATCGCCCGATCGGGCTTGCAGACCTCTTCGAGCCAGCTTCCTACGGAGCGCGAGGAGTCTTCGGGCGGCTTCGCCGGGCTCGGGTTCACGCTGGGCTGTCCGAAGCTCCGCCACAACATCGTCATGGACCGTGATCTGGACGCGTATCCCCGCATCTTTTCGGACCTGGCGGACCAGTTCAGGCAGTCGCCGCCGGGCCTCGCTGATCGAGATCTTCATGGTTACCTCCTCTGAGATCTTTGATATAAATGTACAGACTTGTACAATATAAGTCAATATAAGAATGACCCCGGATGCCGCACGGGGCTGGTAGAGCAGCAACCAATCGAGGAGGGGTCTATGTTTTACGTTCACGGCCTCTGGAAGTTTCACCACGATTTCCAATCATACATCGCGTCTACATCGACAGGTGCCCCTCACCCGTGCACGGGGCAATCATGCTGGTGAGCGTCCTCAACACGCCAATCGCGGTTCAGGCCAGCGTGCAGGTTGTTCGAGCCTTCGTTCGGCTTCGGGAAATGCTTGGAACCCACAAGGACCTCGCCCGCAAGCTGGAGGAGATCGAGAAAAAGTATGATGCCCAGTTCAAGGTCGTCTTTGGCGCCATCCGCGCGCTGATGGCGCCGCCGGACAAACCACGACGCTCGATCGGCTTCGGGGTCGAGGAGGGCAGGCCGGGCTATAGGAGGGGGCGCCTGCGCCGCGCGCCATCGCGGTGATGGGGGCTGATCGGGCGGGGCTTCGGTCGGGGGTGGGGAGGCGGCAACAACGTGCTGGACATTTGGGGTAGAAGAAGAACTGAAATCCGAATCGTGGGATCTCAAGGGGTTACACGTGACAAGGTGTCCGGTACCTCTTTTCTTGAGGAGGCGATTCGGAGGAACCTGGAGAGACTCGGCCATGAGTTCTAAGAAGCGGATAACTGTCATGCAAGCGGTACCGACCGAGCGGATCGAACGCCTGATTTATTTGATTCGGGGACAACGAGTGATACTTGGCGCCGATTTGGCCGTGCTGTACGGGGTAGTGACGTGGCGGCTCCACGAGCAGGTGAAACGGAACCAAGCCAGGTTTCCGGATGATTTTGTCTTTCAACTGACATCAGAAGAAGACAGAGCTTTGACCTCGCAAATTGCGAGGTCAAAGCCGGGTCGGGGAGGAAGAAGGACGTTGCCCTACGCCTTCACCGAGCATGGGGCCATCATGGCGGCAATGGTGTTGAACAGCCCCAGCGCAGTGGCAATGAGCGTGCAGGTCGTCCGGGCCTTCGTTCGGCTTCGGGAAATGCTGGGAACGAACAAGGCGCTGGCTGACAAGCTCGCAGAATTGGAGCGCAAGGTCGCCAGCCACGATGAACATATTCAATCGCTGTTTGAGACGATTCGACAACTCATGGCACCAGCACAGCACAAGCCACGGCGCTCGATCGGGTTCCGTGTTGAGGAGGGCAGGTCGGGCTATCGGAGGGAGCGCCTGCGCCGCGCGCCATCGCGGTGATGGGGGCTGATGGGCAAAGCTTTTGTGGGGCGAGGTCTGCGAATAATGCAGGCTAGCAGACGGCGTGAGCACGAGATTACAAAAATCTTCATCGAAGATGTCACCGCGTCGGCTTCACGCCGCGCGCGATCCGAACACCCGCACGCGGACGACCCCTTGTGCAGTTGCAAGTCCCCCGGCGTCTGATCTAAGGGGACAGGGGGGTATCACGTGATGAGCGAATCTCTTGTGTCGGTGGATCGGAACCACCAAGCGATTCTTGTCCTCCGCGACCAGAAGGTTATATTGGATCGCGACCTGGCGGTTCTCTATGGGGTGCCGACGAAGGCGCTAAAACAGGCGGTAAAGAGGAACATCGGTCGATTTCCTAAGGACTTTATGTTTGTCCTTACTCCGGAGGAGTTTGCCGAATGGAGGTCACAGTTTGTGACCTCCAAGGCTGATCGAATGGGCCTTCGCTACCCACCGATGGCGTTCACCGAGCAGGGCGTCGCGATGCTATCGAGCGTGCCATCCAGGTAAACATCGAAATCATGCGGGCCTTTGTCCATCTCCGCCGGTTCATTGCTACGAATAGGAATCTTGCGCGCCGGCTCGACCGCTTGGAGAAAAAGTACGACACCCAGTTCAAGGTCGTTTTTGATGCTATCCGGCAACTCATGGCGCCGTCGGAGCCCCAGCCTAAACGCATCGGCTTCCGCGTCGAGGAGGCAAGACCAGCCTATCGGAAGCGGCGGCTGCGCTACGCGCCATCGCGGTGATTGGGGCTGATCGGGTAGGGCCTCGCGGTCGGGGGCGGAAAGTTGAAAGTTAACGAAGAGAACAACATGGCCAGGGACTGAGGGGCAGACCGATGCGATCGATTGGCGCCTTACGACGTGGGAAGGCGCGCGGCGCGAACAGATGAGACGGTGGGCTGCGCTCCCGCTAGAGCGCATCATTCTGGCCTCGAGGAAATGCAGGAACTTGCCGAAAGGCTGTCACGACCAACTGCATCTCCGGAGTATGCCGATGAAGGAGAAAGCCGATCAATGAGCATGGATCTGCCTCTCTATATTGCTCATCTACGGAAGGTAGACGGGGCCACACAAAGCCTGGAAAACCATCTGTTAGGGGTCGCTGGTACAGCTAAATCGCTTGCCGCAAAAATAGGATTGAAGGATCAAGGCGAGCTGATCGGGCTACTCCATGATTTGGGTAAATACAGCAACGAGTTTCAGGTTTATCTTAAGTCTGCGGTCAGTCTGATCAACCAAGACGAAGATGAATTCGTAGATGCGCGAGGACTCAAGGGCAAGGTGGACCATTCCACTGCGGGCGCGCAGCTCGTGTGGGAGGATCTGTCCAAGCAAGGGGGCATGGGTCGGATTGTTGGTCAGATTCTTGGTTTGTGCATCGCTTCACACCATTCCGGTCTGATCGACTGCTTGTCTTCGGATACCAACCGTCCTGCCGAAGACATGTTCACAAAGCGAATCAGTAAGCGAGATGACAGAGCACATCTCCGGGAAGCAATGATCAAAATGGACGCGCTGATCGACAAGCGCTTCCGCGAGTTGGTGGGCAGCCCTGGACTGATTAATGGTCTCAAAGAATCCATTCGCCAAGTGATGCTCCGCGATAGCATCAAAGGGCTAGATCCAAGTAAAAATCAGATCACGCAGTTCAAATTAGGTCTGCTCGTACGTTTTCTGTTCAGTTGTCTGATCGACGCAGACCGTGTCGATACGGCTGATTTTGAGAAGCCAGGAAATACGAAACATCGTCTCAGAGGGCAATACACCGAATGGCCTCTGCTGATCGAGCGTCTTGAGGAACATCTGCAAGGAATCCCTCTCGATCATCCCGATGTTGATAAAATCAGACGGAGCATTTCAGATCACTGCCGCAAGGGTGCTGTTCGTGACAAAGGCATTTATACGCTGACCGTTCCCACCGGAGGCGGCAAGACGCTGGCCAGCTTACGCTTTGCCCTGCACCACGCACAACGCCACAAGATGGAACGGGTGATATATGTCATCCCATTCACATCCATCATCGACCAGAACGCCGAGGTGGTTCGCGGCATCCTTGAGCCGACAGAAAAGGACCATGGTCGCGTGGTGCTCGAACATCATTCCAACCTCACACCCGAACAGCAGGGCTGGCGGGAAAAGATTCTGACGGAGAACTGGGATGCCCCCATCGTCTTTACCACAACAGTTCAGCTTCTGGAGACCTTGTTTGGCGGAGGCACGCGCGGAGCGCGGAGGATGCACCAGTTGGCCAATGCAGTGCTGGTCTTCGATGAAATTCAGACGTTGCCCGTCAACTGCGTTCATCTCTTCTGCAATGCGATTAATTTTCTGGTAGAGCAATGCGGTAGTACGGTGGTGCTATGCACCGCCACTCAGCCTTTACTCGATCGCGTGGATGAGAGCAAAGGCGCGCTGAAGTTCACGAAGGGCCAGGACCTCATGCCGGACGTAAAGAATTTGTTCGACAATCTGAAGCGTGTCGAGGTTTTAAATCGACGCAAACCAGAGAGATGGAGCGATGAGGAGATCGCCCGGCTTGCCCTTGACGAAGTCGCGCAAAGTGGAAGCTGCCTGGCGATCGTCAACACCAAGAAGTCCGCACAGGCGCTTTACCGACTATGCCGGGAAACTGAGGGGATGCAGACCTTTCACCTGAGTACCAGCATGTGTCCCGCGCACCGCAAGGAGATTCTCGGCCAAATTCGGAAGCTGCTGGAAGACGAGTCCCCCGTGCTTTGTGTGAGCACCCAGTTGATCGAGGCTGGCGTGGATGTGGATTTCGGCGCGGTCATTCGTTACACGGCGGGTCTGGATTCTATCGCCCAGGCTGCTGGCCGCTGCAATCGCAATGGAAAGCAAAAAGATGCTGATGGAAATCCCAAGGCAGGGCGGGTTCACGTGGTCAATCCCGCGGCGGAAAACGTGGACAAGCTAAAGGAGATTCAGTGCGGTATAGGCATCACCGAGCAATTACTCGACGATGTCGAGGCGGGCACCGAAGACTTCGGCGGCAATCTGCTCGCGCCGCAGGCCATGGCGCGGTATTTTGAATACTACTTCTTCGCGCGCAGTCGGGAAATGGACTATCCTGTATCAGCCCAGACGGTCGGACGTAACGACACGCTATTGAACCTTCTCTCCCTCAACACGTTGGCTATGAGCGAATACGGACGCAACCACGATACCGCCCCCAACATCTACCTTCGGCAATCCTTCATGTCCGCTGCCCGGGCCTTCAAAGTCATAGATGCGCCGACACGAGGCATCATCGTGCCCTACGGTAAAGCAGGGCAGGAACTGGTCAACGCTCTTTGCTCGGCCTTCGAGGTGGAGAAGCAATTCAAGCTGTTGCGCCGGGCGCAGCAATATACTGTCAATGTTTTTTCCCAAGACCTGGAAAAGTTGCAGAAGGCGGTGGCGGTGCATGAAATCCAGAATGGAGTGGACATCCTCTATCTGTCAGATGCCCGCTATTACAACCAAGCGTTCGGTTTGAGCCAAACGCCAGAAGGAGACATGGAGGTGCTTTGTGTCTGAATCGCACAAGAACAGTATCGAATTCAAGGTCTGGAGCCGACACGCCTTGTTCACTGATCCCCTGACCAGGATCGGCGGCGAGAAATGTTCCTATCACATCCCAACTTATGAGGCGCTGAAAGGCATCGCCAAATCCATCTACTGGAAACCCACCTTCATCTGGGTCATTGATGAGGTGCGGGTAATTAACCGCATACGCACCCAAACCAAAGGTACCAAACCTCTGGAGTTCGGCGGCGGCAACACCTTGGCCATCTACACCTTCCTCGCCGATGTGGAATATCAGGTCAAGGCGCACTTCGTGTGGAACCTGCATCGACCGGAATTGGCGGAGGATCGCATCGATGCCAAACATCATTGCGTGGCCAAACGGATGCTCGAACGCGGTGGACGCCAAGATATCTTCTTGGGCACACGGGATTGCCAGGGCTACGTCGAGCCATGCGAATTCGGTTCCGGGGCAGGACACTACGACGGCGCTGAAAAACGAGACTTCGACCTGACCTTCCATGGCTTCGACTACCCGGATGAAACCGGCGAGAACAAACTTCAGGCCCGATTCTGGCGACCGACGATGATCGATGGCGTCATCCGGTTTGACCCACCTGAGCAATGCGCTACCCGGAAATTCGTCCGGGAGATGCAGCCCAAGCAGTTCAAGGCGGGGCAGAACCTTGTCGGCGTAGCGACCGAAGCAACAGAGTTGGAGCGCTGATATGAGCTGGATTCAGAAACTCTATGACACCTACGAGCAATGCTACGGTGCGCCGCAGTTTGCCAACCATCCTCTACTGCCCATCAGCCATACGATCCAGCAGGCACATGTTGAGATCACTTTAGACGAAAATGGCAATTTCCGGCGTGCCAAGATTGTTCCTAAAATTGAAATAACGCTGCCCGCCACGGAGAAATCCGCAGCAAGAACAAGCGGCGAAGCGCCACATCCTCTGTGCGACAAGGTTCAATATTGCGGCTCGGACTATCCGAAACATGGCGGTAAGAAAAAGTCCTACTACCCCAGCTATGCCGAGCAGCTCACAAGCTGGTCCGAATCCAGCTTCTCCCACCCCAAAGCCAAGGCCGTACTTGAATATGTCCGCAAAGGAACTGTAGTGGCCGATCTCGTCCGAGAGAGGGTTCTTCATGTTGATAATGACGGTGTTCTCCTGACCACCCCGAAATCAGATCAGCCAGTACCTGAGGTATTCAAGTACCTGACCGCGAAGGAAGGAGAGCGTGATCAAGGTGATGCTTTTATCCGCTGGCGCGTGGAGAGGCCGGGGGACCCATTTCCGGAAACTTGGGAAGACCAAAGCTTGATGGGCGCATGGATCGGGTTTGATGCCAGCCAGAACCAAGGACAGGGTTTCTGCATGGTGACGGGCAAGACGATGCTGTTGGCTCAAAGTCATCCAAAGCGGCTTCGGCATGGTGGTGACGGTGCCAAATTGATTTCTTCCAATGATCTCGTCGGATTTACATTTCTTGGCCGCTTCACCGACGCAGATCAGGCTTTAGGCATTGGTTTCGAGGTCACACAGAAAGCTCACAATGCCTTGCGCTGGCTGCTTGACAAGAATCGGAAACAAGCATTCCGGAACGGAGATCAGGCCGTAGTGACATGGTCGGTATCCGGCAAGTCATTGCCTGACCCGTTTGCTAACTCTGCCCAGATGTTTGATCTGGAAACCGAGCAGGAAGATGTAGCACCCACATATCAAGGGGATGCGGGCCAAGCCTTTGCCGTGAGACTGAACAAGTGCATCGCTGGGTATCGCGCCAAACTTGGTTCAACGGATGAAATCGTGGTCATGGCGCTGGACTCAGCCACGCCCGGACGCATGGCCATCACCTATTACCGGGAACTGACCGGCTCGGAATTTCTTGAACGTCTCCAGGAATGGCACGAGTCCTGCGCTTGGCATCAGAACTTTGGCAAGGACTTGAAGTTTGTAGGCGTTCCCTCGCCTAGAGACATCGCCGCGGCCGCCTACGGACGTCAAGTGGAAGGCAAGTCCGGCGAGAAACTACGCAAGGCCACAGTCGAACGGCTGCTCCCCTGTATCATAGACGGCCGCCCCATCCCTCGTGACCTCGTGGAATCCACGGTACGCAGGACGGCCAATCGGCCTGGGCTCGAAAAATGGGAGTGGGAGAAAAACTTGGGCATCGCCTGCGCTCTGTTTAGAGGACATCACAAGGAAAGGAGTTACAAAATGGCATTAGAGCTAGACAGAACATCGCGGGATTACCTCTTCGGGCGTCTTCTGGCGATGGCGGATCGCATTGAAGGGCTAGCGTTGCATCTGGCCGAGGAGAAACGGGACACCAACGCCGCGAAACTCATGCAGCGCTTCGCCGACCATCCTTATTCGACATGGCGGACCATCGAGCTTTCTCTGGTACCTTACAAGACACGACTTCGCGCCAGGTCACCAGGCTTTCTTGTCAATATGGAAAAACTTATCGACGGAATTGTCTGCGCGTTTAGCGGCCAGGATTTCATGAGCGAGGCAAGGCTTTCCGGCGAGTTCCTCCTGGGATACCACTGTCAGAGACAAGCCCTGCGGCCAAAGCCCGAATCGGACAAAGCTGAAGAAACCACCGAAAATCAAACCAATCAAGGAGAGTGATGATGACCACACTGCAGAATAAGATCGATTTTGCCGTTGTATTGCGCGTCAAGCGAGCCAATCCGAACGGTGACCCGCTTAATGGGAATCGCCCCCGCACCGACTATGACAACTACGGGGAAATGACCGATGTTTGCATCAAGCGGAAGATCAGGGATCGGCTGTTGGAGAAGTGGGTGGCCGGCGGCAAAAAGGAGGACGACGGGAACATGATCATCGTCCAGTCGGATGACCGAAAGGCCGACGAGCACAAGAGCCTGAGGGCACGGGCTGAAGCCATTCTGGGCAACAAGCTCGGCTCCAACGAGACCATCAAGCTGGCTTGCGAGAGGTGGTTTGACGTACGCGCCTTCGGTCACTTGTTCGCGCTGCCACGCAAACTGAAGGCTAAGAAAGGCGAGGGAAACGATGGTGAGGGCGATACCGGGATATCCATTGGCATTCGCGGCCCAGTCACCGTGCAGTCCGCGTTCAGCGTGGCGCCAGTCGACGTCACTAGCAGCCAGATAACCAAGAGCGTGAACGCGGAAGACACCAAAGACGGTAAAAGGAGTTCCGACACAATGGGTATGAAGCACCGTGTGGATAACGGAGTTTATGTTTTCTTCGGGAGCATGAACCCGCAACTGGCGGAAAGAACGGGGTTTAGCGATGTAGATGCCGAGGCGATCAAACGAGTATTGCCCAGACTATTCGAAAATGACGAATCCTCAGCACGTCCAGCCGGTAGCATGGAAATTCTCAAAGTGATCTGGTGGAAGCACAACTGTAAAGCGGGGCAGTATTCCTCGGCTAAAGTTCACCGCGCGCTGACTGTGAAGCCTGATGGCAGTATCGATCTCGGTCCACTCAATGGGCTCACGCCCGAGGTCGTCGATGGTTTTTGATTGGAAATGTGGGCCAGCCAACCGTGGATAACGAACCAGATAATCTCGTCATGATCTCCGCGCTGGAGACTTGTATGAATGGAAGCAGTCCTACGATTCAGATTTCCTCGGATATATGGCCGGTATTCTCCAGCTCAAGAAGTATATGAGCGACCCGGAGGCGCTCATCCTGTGACGTACCCCGAAGCCGACCTCGTTCCGCTCTCGGCCCTGCAGCACTACATGTTCTGCCCGCGGCAGTGCGCGCTGATCCACGTGGAGCAGATCTGGGAGGAAAACAGACTCACGGCCGAGGGGCGGATTCTCCACGAGCGGGTGGATGCGGGCGGGGCGGAGAAGCGGCGCGACGTGAAACGGGTGTTCAGCCTCCCGATCCGCTGCTTGCGGCTGGGACTGGTGGGGAAGGCCGACGTGGTGGAGTTCCACCGGCAGGCCAATGGCTGCTGGATACCCTACCCTGTGGAGCACAAGCGGGGCCGGCGAAAGCAGGAGGACTGGGACCGCGTGCAGCTCTGCGCCCAGGCCCTTTGCCTGGAGGAGATGCTGGGCGTCTCGGTGCCAGAGGGTGCGCTGTTCTATGGAAAGGAACAGCGGCGGGAAGTCGTAGAGATCGGTGATACGTTACGTCGCGAAACCGAGGAGGTTGCCGCGGCCGTGCATCGGATGCTGGCGCAAGAGCGCACCCCGTCACCCGAGTACGCTCCCAAGTGCGACAGTTGCTCACTACTGCAGATATGTCTTCCGCGTAAAGTTGGTGGCCGGGGAAACCGGGTGGCTCGGTACCTGGCGAACGTCCTGGAAGAGCCATGAAGAAACACCTGAACACTCTGTTCGTCACGACCCAGGGCACGTACCTCTCGAAAGAGGGGGAGTGTGTGCAGGTGCGAGTCGAGGGGGTTGACAAGGCCCACATCCCCATCCACACGTTGGGCGGGATCGTCTGCTTCGGCAACGTCCTGTGCAGTCCGTTCCTCCTCGGTCACTGCGCGGAGCACGGGGTGGCCGTGTCCTTTCTGACCGAGAACGGCCGGTTCCTGGCCCGTGTGCAGGGCCCGGTGTCTGGCAACGTACTCCTGCGGCGCGAGCAATACCGGTGGGCCGACGATCCGACGCGAAGCGTGAACATGGCGCGATACGTGCTCATCTCCAAGCTTGCCAACTCACGAAACGTCCTGCTGCGGGCCGCTCGGGACCACGGAGATGACGGGAGGGATGAGCCTTTGCGCGCGGCGGCCATGCGACTGGCCGACTGCTTGCGGCGGATAGAGCGCCCGGATCTCTCGCTCGACGAGGTCAGGGGCATCGAGGGCGAGGCCGGAGCCAGCTATTTCGGCGCCTTCGACGCCCTGATCACATCGGACGACGAGGCATTCCGGTTCAAGGGCCGCAATCGCCGGCCTCCCCTCGACCCGACCAACTGCCTGCTCTCGTTCCTGTATACGCTCCTCCTGCACGATATCCGGGCGGCGATCGAGTGCGTGGGGCTCGACCCCGCGGTCGGCTTCCTGCATCGCGATCGCCCGGGACGACCGGGGCTTGCGCTGGACATCCTGGAGGAGTTCCGAGCCGTTGTGGCGGACCGGTTGGCCCTTTCGCTCATCAACCTCGGCCAGGTGAAGGCCAAAGGATTCGAGCGGCTCGAATCCGGCGCCGTACTCATGACGGACGACACACGAAAGGAGGTGATCCTCGCCTATCAGAAGCGAAAGCAGGAGGAGGTGGAGCATCCATTCCTCCAGGAGAAGATGGTCCTGGGCCTCCTGTGGCACGCGCAGACCTTGCTGCTCGCGCGCCACATCCGCGGGGACCTGGACGGGTACCCGCCTTACATCAGGCGGTGAGGGTGGGCGATGTTCGTGCTGGTGAGCTATAACGTAAACACCCAGGATGCGGCCGGTCGGAGGCGCCTGCGGAGTATTGCGAAGATCTGTCAGAACTGGGGCCAGCGGGTGCAGTTCTCGGTCTTCGAGTGCATCGTGGATCCGGCCCAATGGGCGGGCTTGCGGGCCAAGCTCATCGGGATGATGGACCAGGAGAAGGACAGTCTGCGGTTCTATTTCCTCGGCGCGAACTGGAAACGCCGTGTGGAGCACGTGGGCGCCAAGCCTACGCTCGACCAGGAGGGCCCTCTTGTTTTCTAGCGTTGTCCCTCGCGCGGGGGCGTGGATTGAAGCTAGCGCGAACCTCAAGCTAACAGGAAAACCCTGGGTGGTTCGCGCCGCCGCATCTCCTTATAAATCCTACGGATTTTGGGAAACCGCCGTCCCGCGTGCGGATATGACAGGCCGCAGAGTGGGGGTTCGCGTAAGCGCCCTGGATTTCGCAGTCGTTGCGCAGACTTAAAGAAGGGCCGGTCGCCCCCCGCGCGGGGGCGTGGATTGAAACCTCCCCCTCCCTACTTTCGCAATCACTCCCAGCGTCGCCCCCCGCGCGGGGGCGTGGATTGAAACGGTTACCGCGAGTAGTACATTTTCGAGTTTCATGGTCGCCCCCCGCGCGGGGGCGTGGATTGAAACGGCCCCAAAGGGCAGGCGGATATTCAGGGCATGTCGCCCCCCGCGCGGGGGCGTGGATTGAAACTCGGCATGATTGCGAGGGCGGGCGGCGTGGCGTTGTCGCCCCCCGCGCGGGGGCGTGGATTGAAACCATCTTACCGTAGCCATGCTGGTGCTCCTTTCTGGTCGCCCCCCGCGCGGGGGCGTGGATTGAAACGCGGCGTTAATGGCCCATGAGTGGGCCGTGTTGGTCGCCCCCCGCGCGGGGGCGTGGATTGAAACAGATTGGCTGAGTGGCACGATCCCGTATGAAATCAAGTCGCCCCCCGCGCGGGGGCGTGGATTGAAACGTGCTGCTCAACAACGATATCAACCTCACTGGTGTCGCCCCCCGCGCGGGGGCGTGGATTGAAACTCAATCGCTGATCGCTTGTAGACCATGAACTCCGTCGCCCCCCGCGCGGGGGCGTGGATTGAAACGTGCTAATGCTTTCTGACGCGACTTTTCTCGACGTCGCCCCCCGCGCGGGGGCGTGGATTGAAACTCATCCCCGCCGTCCCATGTCGCCGTACTATAGTGTCGCCCCCCGCGCGGGGGCGTGGATTGAAACCTGGCTTATCGTGTCATCTTGGTCCGGTAGGCCAGTCGCCCCCCGCGCGGGGGCGTGGATTGAAACAATTTCGGAACGGCCAGAAAGGAAAACCAGCATGGTCGCCCCCCGCGCGGGGGCGTGGATTGAAACCTGGCTTATCGTGTCATCTTGGTCCGGTAGGCCAGTCGCCCCCCGCGCGGGGGCGTGGATTGAAACATCGTATTGAGTCATATTACTCCCTCCCCCCGCCGTCGCCCCCCGCGCGGGGGCGTGGATTGAAACGTGCTGCTCAACAACGATATCAACCTCACTGGTGTCGCCCCCCGCGCGGGGGCGTGGATTGAAACTCAATCGCTGATCGCTTGTAGACCATGAACTCCGTCGCCCCCCGCGCGGGGGCGTGGATTGAAACGTGCTAATGCTTTCTGACGCGACTTTTCTCGACGTCGCCCCCCGCGCGGGGGCGTGGATTGAAACTCATCCCCGCCGTCCCATGTCGCCGTACTATAGTGTCGCCCCCCGCGCGGGGGCGTGGATTGAAACCTGGCTTATCGTGTCATCTTGGTCCGGTAGGCCAGTCGCCCCCCGCGCGGGGGCGTGGATTGAAACAATTTCGGAACGGCCAGAAAGGAAAACCAGCATGGTCGCCCCCCGCGCGGGGGCGTGGATTGAAACCAGGTCCGGTCGGTCACCGCCAAGCTCGACACCGGTCGCCCCCCGCGCGGGGGCGTGGATTGAAACAACGGAACATGTGCGACAGTTGGGCTATCAGGTGTGTCGCCCCCCGCGCGGGGGCGTGGATTGAAACTGGTGCTTGGATAGGCGATCAGATCCGCTCAATTGGTCGCCCCCCGCGCGGGGGCGTGGATTGAAACACAACGACCGCGCCAGTCCCGGGATTCGCGGAAGGGTCGCCCCCCGCGCGGGGGCGTGGATTGAAACATGTTTCGGGGTAGTAATCGCCCCGTCCGACACATGTCGCCCCCCGCGCGGGGGCGTGGATTGAAACAAAGGCTGGTCCACCCTCGCCACAAGCACACCTTGTCGCCCCCCGCGCGGGGGCGTGGATTGAAACTCTTGGTCGGTAACCACCGGCTGGGTGGATGCACGTCGCCCCCCGCGCGGGGGCGTGGATTGAAACACGTCTACTGCGATCACCTTCCCGAGTACCGAAGTCGCCCCCCGCGCGGGGGCGTGGATTGAAACGCCTTTCTCGGTATGAAAACCATCGTGACTGATGTGTCGCCCCCCGCGCGGGGGCGTGGATTGAAACATCAGCGTACCCGTTCGAGCGGTCCGTGGGCGGCGTCGCCCCCCGCGCGGGGGCGTGGATTGAAACGGCTATGCAGAGGTTCACGTCACCATGACACCTTGTCGCCCCCCGCGCGGGGGCGTGGATTGAAACTTCGCTCGCTCAGGTGGAACAGGTGCACCGACTTGTCGCCCCCCGCGCGGGGGCGTGGATTGAAACACAACGTACCGCTTCCCCATAAAAGACGAGAGAAAGTCGCCCCCCGCGCGGGGGCGTGGATTGAAACGAGGTCCTGCAAAGGATCGGAAAAAAGGGAACCGTCGCCCCCCGCGCGGGGGCGTGGATTGAAACGGCAAGCACATGAAAAAGGCGATGATCGCAAGCAGTCGCCCCCCGCGCGGGGGCGTGGATTGAAACGAGGTCAGGCGAGCAGCGGACGACCTGAAGGCGCGTCGCCCCCCGCGCGGGGGCGTGGATTGAAACAGGATTACCCTGTACCTTTGGCCCACACAGTTCATGTCGCCCCCCGCGCGGGGGCGTGGATTGAAACTTCTCCGCCAACAGCCAAGCGCGGGTGTGCTTGAGTCGCCCCCCGCGCGGGGGCGTGGATTGAAACGCCAGCTTTGATCGCGGCGACGATTTGGCCTGTCGGTCGCCCCCCGCGCGGGGGCGTGGATTGAAACCTCACGTCTTGGCACTCTCCGGGACGCCTATCGTGTCGCCCCCCGCGCGGGGGCGTGGATTGAAACCTGGAGCAGGGGGAGCAGAAGCTGGTCGTGTTTGGTCGCCCCCCGCGCGGGGGCGTGGATTGAAACATTCCGACGGAGCTCCTGGAGATCACGGCTACGGTCGCCCCCCGCGCGGGGGCGTGGATTGAAACACCTGGATCGAGAACATCTGGACGTTTGCCCATGGTCGCCCCCCGCGCGGGGGCGTGGATTGAAACACATACACGGCGGCCACGTTGCCTGGATCGCTTGGTCGCCCCCCGCGCGGGGGCGTGGATTGAAACACCGTGGGCGCGGACAACATCGTGAGCCGTGATGTCGCCCCCCGCGCGGGGGCGTGGATTGAAACAGCTCGTGATTGTGGACTCGATGGGTCCAGCGTGGTCGCCCCCCGCGCGGGGGCGTGGATTGAAACAACCTGAAGTAATTGCCCTCTCACAACACGCAAGAAGGGTCGCCCCCCGCGCGGGGGCGTGGATTGAAACGTGTCGGTCGAACCCGTCTCGGCAAAGCTGATGTGTCGCCCCCCGCGCGGGGGCGTGGATTGAAACAGGTTGGATGATCAGGATAAGAAGCGGCTAAAGGTCGCCCCCGCGCGGGGGCGTGGATTGAAACCTTGCGTGGTGGCAATAACGCCACCCATAACAGGGTCGCCCCCCGCGCGGGGGCGTGGATTGAAACAATGTCGGATGGTGTAGGGGGAAACAAACGAAAGGTCGCCCCCCGCGCGGGGGCGTGGATTGAAACAGAAGTTAGTTGGTGGTCTGACAGGTTGCCGTCGCGAACCTTGGTGACGTTGGGGTTGAGGCCTGGCTCGAAGGAGCGATAGCAAGACCGCCCGGCGATTTCGATGAGCGCTTCGGCGTCCGACGGGGCGTCGCTCGTCCAGTCCGGGACGCCGACTGCTCGGAGATATGCGGCCAGGCCGTCTGGGTTGATCGCGGGGCGGGCGAGAAGGAAGACTTGGGGGGTGACGTGTCGCATGGAGGGTCCTTTGCTAGAGCTGCGATGTGAGCAGCAGTTGAAAGTAGGAAGAGGGTGCCGGTTGGTGTGTAGCTGTAAACGGCGAGAGTCTTTTTCTGACCTTCAATTTGGTGGCAGGGAACGATTGTATCGGTTGTTACTGCGCGCGGCGGTTAGGCGCGAGTGGCAGAGAGGGCTGGCGTCCGTCAGCTAGGCCAAGAGGCTGGGTGATGACCCTGAATTGTCGGAGCATGGAAGACACCCTCGGGGCAGACCGCCCTCACCGCCCCAGGAAGCAGGCGACGGCGGACAGGACCGCCTGGATGTCGAGGGGCTTGGCGAGGAAGCCTGCACAACCGGCGGCCAGCGCTTGCGTCTGCACCTCCGGCCTGGCATACGCGCTCATCGCAAGGATCGGGATCTGCTGGGTCGCGGAGTTGGCCGTGAGCTGGCGGGCCAGGGTGAAGCCGTCCACGCCAGGGAGTTGAAGGTCCAGGAGGATCAGGTCGGGCTGCTCGGCCTGGACTCGCTCCAGGAGGCCGAGGCCATCCTCGGCCTGGAGCACCGTGTAGCCCGCCGCCTCCAGAAGGTCCATGATCAACTCCCGATTTAATGGGTGATCCTCCACGACCAGGATCGTTGCGCTGGCCATCTTATCCCATCACCCCTGAGCCCACCTGTGGCGACAGGGGAAGGCAGACCGTGAAAGTGCTCCCAAGGTCTACGCCCTCGGAGGCGGCGACGATCTGCCCCCCGTGCAACTCGACTAAGTATTTTGTCAGCGCTAGGCCGAGTCCGGCGCCCTGGTACCGCTTTGTGAGCGGGGCCTCCAGTTGCGTGAACCGCTGAAAGAGTTTGGACAGGTCCTCGGCCTTGATCCCGATCCCGGTGTCCTGCACGGCGATCTCGACGAACTCCGCGGTATCAATGGTGCGAGGTGTGGGAAGCAGCGTGCCATCACCTTCACTCCGCACACTGGACTCCGCACCACGCACTATGCGCGCGGTGACGGTTACCGCCCCGTCCTCCGGGGTGAACTTTACGGCGTTCGAGAGGAGGTTCAAGACGATCTGCTTGAAGCGGACCGGATCGGCGGTGAGGGTCGTCAGGGCCGGGTCCACCTGGAGATCGAGTTGGAGCTGCTTCGGTTCAGATTGGGGGCGGATCTCGGTCAGGGCTGCCGTGAGCGCTTCGTGGAGGACGAAGACCTCCGGCCGCAACTCGAGCTTCTCCGCCTCCACCTTGGAGAGGTCGAGGAGGTCGTTGATCAGCGCGAGGAGGTGCTTGCCGCTGCTGTGGATATGGCCCACGTAGCGATCCTGTTTCTCTGTTAAGGAGCCGAAAGTCGGGCTCTGGAGCAACTCGGAGAAGCCGAGAATCGAGTTGAGCGGGGTCCGCAGCTCGTGGGACATATTAGCCAGAAACTCCGACTTGAGTCGGGAGGTTTCCTTGGCCTGCCGCGTTGTCTCCTGGAGTTGCACATTCGCGGTTTGTAGTTCCCGGGTCCGGTCCTCGACCCTGGCCTCGAGCTGGGCCGTGGCCAAGCGCTGCGCCTCGTAGAGGCGGGCGTTGGCCACGGCCATCCCGATCGTGGCTCCGATGGTGGTCAAAAGCGGAAAGTCCCCATTGGGGAAAGAGTGAAGGACGCGGGTCGCCACATTCAGGGTGCCGACTACCTTTCCTGCAGCCTTCAGGGGGATCGAAGCGAGGGTATTAAAGCCCGCCTCAATCACCTGCTTCCGGAGAAAACGAGGATCATTAGACAGGTCGTCGGTGGCTATGGTCTCGCCCGAGAGAGCTACCCGTCCCGGGAACCCTTCCCCCAGCTTGAAGCGGGAGATCTCCCGGAAGGCCTCCGGGGCCAGCCCCCGATGCCGGGCCAGGACGACCTCGCCCTGTTCTTCGTCCACCAGGAAGATCTCGCCTGCTTCGACGCCCAGACCGAGCAACGTCGCATCCAGGGCTTGGTCCAGGACCTCGTTGAGCGAAAGGGTGCCGCTGACGGCCGTCCCGATCCGGTTCAGGGTCTCCAGCTTCCTCGTGGGGCGGAGGATCGTCTCCTCCCGCCGCTCAATTTGGGCAAAGACGAACCAGGAGAAGAGGGCGGCCCCGACCGCGCTCACGCCCAGAACCAGGAGAACGACGAGCCACAACGGAAGGGTATTATGGTGGAAGGTCAGGGTAAAGGTCAGGAGGAGGGCCACGACGGCTGTGGGCGCCCAGACGCCCAGCCACCGGAGCCGTGTTACTTGTGAGAGTGGGACGTTACCTTCCCCCGTTGGCGAAATTGAGCTAGGCACTTGACTCTCGTTTACCCCATTAGGCTTATGCACGTGAATCCTGTTGACCTTTTGACATCTCGCCAGCGGCCCTTGATCTTGATTGAAGACCGATGCTCTCCTGTCTACACAACTCAGGTTAGCATGGCCCCCTCCTTCGCCTAGATGATCTCACCGGCTTGCACGAGGATCCGGGCTATCTCCGCCAACTTTTTGTTCCGGTCCTGGCTTTCCTTCTGAAGTCTCCGCATCGCCTCGGCCTCGGTAAGTTTCAGCCGCTCCATCAGGACCCCTTTTGCCTTCTCGATCAGCTTCCGCTCCTCCAGCGTCTCCTCCAGCTCCGCTACCCTCCGCTCCAGGAAGCAGGTCCTCGCTTTAAGCTGCTGAACAATCTCTTCCATGGATGTTTCAACGCCTCTAATAAGATCCGCGGAGAGATTGGTGAGGGAAGAGTACACGGTTCCTTCTTCGGCCTCCGCTTCTGGAATCTTTTTCAGGTAGATCCCGATGTCACAGTGCTTATCGCCTAGGGCGATTCGCTTTCTGCGGATCACCTTCGCGTAGCCGAAGTTTCTGGCAGCGGTCCACCCAAGGATCCCGGAGGTGACGTAACAGAGGCTCGGCTCCTGTTTGACCGCCTCGTCGAAGGGGCATTTGGTGTAGAAAAAGGTGACCTGATCCGGGGCCAGCTGATAGTGAACTTCCCCGGAAAGCTGGTGTGTTAGGTCGACAATGGCCTCGGCGTAATGGGCGGGGCTTAGGGCGCCCTGCTTTCTGCGGCATGAGATTTCCCCCAGGGCCCCGAAGGAGCAGCCAATGGCTTGGAAGAATTTCTCGGGTGCGTTTGGGCCGCCGAGATCGCCAAGGAGGACCTCAAGGTGCCCGATTAGGGCTCGTACCAAGAGCCCGTGGTTGCTAGTGCGATGGGATTTTTTATTTGCCATTTTGCATGCCAGGGCTTGTTCGTATTCTAGCGAAAAAAAAGCCTTTCATCGAAGATCTGATGAAAGGCTTCCTCACCTTTTTCGCCGGTGGCCGTCATGACCGCCGACGAAGCAATTCAACGCAGCTTGTTCATCTTGGCGACTTGAGATCGCTCCAGGAAAGTGACGAAGCATGAAGCTTCGCATCACCGGGCCGCTTCTCGGATCGCCACAGGCCTGGCCCACCAATTATCATTCTATATCTATAATCGATCAACCGTATTGTTGTCAAGAGTAAGATTGCTCATGCTCATGTGTTTTGGGTAATGCAGAGTGGTAGTGATGTTCTAAATTGAATGTGAGGGCGAGAAAAAGTCGCCATGGATAGCCTGTCGCTCGATAGCGTGATCAGCGGAGGGTGGGTTCCTTTGCTCCCAAATTGTGGGGATTTCATCTCCGTTACGCGGTGTCTTATGCTCGTCGTATGACGCGCGCGGTGACCTGTTTATCCTTGTTGGCATGGTTGCTGTTCGTTGTGGCGATTGGCGCGGAGCTGATCCGCTTCACGTCTGGCCGCTAGCAGGTAGGCGGATCGAAGATCGAGGAGGTATTCCTTGCGGCTCCTGGGATGGCGGAAGCCCAGGGTGTCGCTCGGATACAGGGTGACGATGATGGGCTCCGGTTGCCCACGCTTGAGTTCTACCGGGATAACCCGGCTGAGGGGCTTGCGGAGGAGCGTCATCCGTGGGGGTCCTTGTGTGGTCCTGCGGGGTTGGTGTGTCGAGTTTGTGCGAAGATTGGCCGTCGTGCGGGAGCGTCGCCTGGATCATTCATGAAAGAGACGCCGCGAGGCTCGGGAGGGTGCTACAGATTGAGCAAAATTCGCAGCCGGTCTTCGACGGCGGCCATCGTGCGTAGGGAGACCATACCGTATCGGCGGAGTAGCCGGTCCTTGGCGACTGACCGGACGTCCTCGCATTTCACGAAGCTCTTCTGCTTCAGGCCTCCTTCTGGTGGGTTCAGCTCAACGTGGAAGGGAATGCCCTTGGCCACGGTGGAAATTGGGAGCATGACTACCAAGCCTGCAGGGCCGTGATTGAAGAGGTCGACCGACAGCACCAAGCCTGGTCTTGTACCCGTTTGCTCGTGACCTCTTGTCGGATTGAGATCGACGAGCCACACTTCGCCTCGACTCGGCTCTCGCATCGTCACTCTGTCTCCTGCGTGTCGCGAAGGGTCGCATCCCATTCCGCCCGCTCCTCCTGCTCTCGGCGCCACGCTTTCGGGTCCTTGCGCAGCGTCTCAAAAGCGGCATTGGCGCTTTCTAAGAAGCGTTCTCGTCGGTATGCCTCAATGGCATGTGTCAGGATGGCTTGCATAGATTCTCCGCTACGTTCTGCAATCTCACGAAGAGTTTTGTGAGACTGCTCCCCAATCCTTACAGTCACGCTTGCCATGGTTGCCGTCCTCCTTATCTGTGTGCATAGTAGTATACAAAAAGGTATGCCAATGCGTCAACAACTTCTGCGGTAGGCTCCAATCCCTTGAGTGCCAACGGTCCTCGGCTGCATTGTGCTCGAGCGTTTCACCGTTGGCGCGAGAGGAGCGATCTGAAAGGGCGTCGCATGGCGGTGCGCCCTCCTTACCCGTCACTCACCCCCCCTTGCTACGGCCTTATCTTAGGGGTGGAAGGGTTCAATGAGGTGTTTTGTGAACGGCGGTGCACTTTATAGATCGTCGTTGCCCTCAATAGGCATCTTGAATTTGATCTGGCTGACGGTGCATGCCTCTTTCTCGATGTCGTTGCGGACACCGAGCAGCACAGGCTGATAGAGATCGCCTTGCGGATAGGCATAGAGATACCGGATCTCGACGATTTGTCCGGGGGAGGGAATGACCTGGTTGGGGGGAACAGTGACATTGCCGATCGGTCTGATCTGTGGTCCGTCGAAGAGTTCTAGGGCGATACTACGTTTCCCGGTGCGGCCTGTGGTGACGAGCGCCGAACAGGTCGCGTAGAACTTGAATTTGAATTGATCGCCGCCGCTGTTCGGCCTGCCGGGCGTGTAGGGCGCGTCGTGCTTCTTGAAGACCATCCCCTCCGCGTGGGTGGTGCGGAGCTGTGCGTAGAGAGCCTGTTTGTCCTTCGTGGTCTTGGCAGTCGGGATCACGACGATCCCGGACGTCAGGGGACCACACGCGAGGGAGAGGCGCTCCAGGCGAGCGGCATAGCCGAGATGGGTGAGGGAGTGCCCGTCGAGACTCACGAGGTCGAAGGCGCGCATACCGTCTCCCATCAGCTCTCCGTCGATGGTGAAGTCGTGCGCGATGGACCGGGCGGCGTGAAGGACGTGGTCCATGAGGCCGATCGACAGGCCCATGCGGTTCGTGGCGACGATCTCTTCGCCGTGCTTCATGACGAAACTGCGGCGCCCATCATGCTTTTCTTGCGCCCAGTAGGCTGGGTCGGAGAGGAGGTCGATGGCCTCATGCTCCTCGATGGGGTTGAGCAATTGTGGCCGCAGTCCTGTGTCGCGCTGTTCGCGAGTGGCGTCAAATGGGGGGGCGCTCCGGTCGGCGGGTTTGTAGCCTTTGCTGGTCTTTTCTCGGACGAGCGTGTCGAAGAGCTGTTTAGCCTTAGTGTAGGGAACAGGCGCAGCGGTTTTTGTTCCAGTGGTAAGGGCGCTTCCCCGGCGGCCATAGGCAAACGTCACCAAACACCCGCTTGGCGCTTCTTCAATGCTTGCCGTGTAGACTTTATCGCTGGACCCTTCTTTGAAAAAGAGCGTGACGGTCTCTGTGGGCATAGGGGTCTCTTTGCGCTGCGGTGAGTGCAGGACTCCGGGCGCGTGTGGGAGGGATGAGGGGTGAGGAAGGAATGCAGGTGACGGGACGAGATCAGCGGGAACAGGGCAACGGCTCCCGCTGATCTAAGCGAGCAGGTGAGGCGGACGCGTCAAGACAGAGGCGTCCTCACCGGTCGCTACTTCGCGATGTAGGCGTTCAGGCCAATGGTGACGGGCTTACCCTCGACCAGAACAGTTGTCTTCATATTCCCGCGCGTGCTGGCGACGACGAGGGTCTTCCCGCTCGCGCTGGGGGTGGGGGTCTCAAGGTCTGCCGTGATAATGAGCTGCTTGCCTTCGATCTTGACGGTGACGGCCATGATGGTCCTCCTGTGGAGTAAAAGGTGAAGACTGGGGCTGCGGCTGCAGTCGGTTCTGCGTCTATGAGCCGGGCGTGGTCTCGGCACGGCGGCCGAGGAGACATCTTCTCAAGTGTTTTTTGTTCGAGCGTGTTAGGGCGTTGGCATTTTAATCTACGTGCGTCCGTCTAGCGCTCGCTTGGTTCACTGGGATGTGGCGGGTGTCCCAATAAGTATACCAGAGACGGTGCTGGTAGTCTCGTTCGTACAGATCCTCCGCGTGGCCACGGTGTGAGAGGATGAGAGTTAGTCGGGCTTGTCGAGGGACAGGAGGTCGCACAGGGCGATGCCCATGGCGAGGAGGAAACCTCCAGCGGCAACGAGGGGGACGGCGACTCTGACAATGGAACGTGGCAACAGCAATGGGAGGGTGGTCCCGAGCAGGACGGTCAGGAGAAAAGACAGGCAGATGTCCCTGGTGGCCGATGACAGGCGGTGTGTTGGCATGGCGGGCTCCGGAAGGGGGAACGGGGTATGCGGGGGTTAACGAGAACGGTGGTGATGGCCGTTCTTCTCGGCGTCGCGGCCTATGACGGGCCGGCGGACCGGGCGTTCGCTTGTGGACATGGGCGGCGCGATCTCGTGTTGGAACAACTGATGGGCCTCCGTCCACGCCTCGCGCCGGACAGTGTCGCTGATCGCCGTGAGCCGCCGCGCGAGAGCCACGATGCTGGAGGGGGGGAGGAAAGCGTGGCCCTGTGCAAGTTGGCGTAGCTGGTCGGCCGCAAGCGTCAGGCCGTGGGCGAGGCCGCGGTGGTACTCTGGCGTTCGTTGCGGGGCAAGGTGGAGGATGGGGTGCATGGCGGCGCCTCCTGGGGCGGACAGGGGAGGGGAACGGTCAGGGACGGCAGATTGCTATTTCATTGCGCGGGTGTCTTGGTGCAGGGGTGGAATCGAAGGGCTTGAAAGAGGAGTGCCCGTAGTGTGGGGCGAGTTGGGTTTCTACGTAAGTAATAAACCTGAATCCTGCGTGAAAAGAGATGATGCTATGGCTTGAGTCTCTCGATTTGGTGCAAGGCGTAGTTCCAGGCCGCCTCTCGCGATCCGCTGGCGGGCATGGCCAAGCGTGGGCGGTTGTGGGTG
>Ga0209726_10001046_pt1 | contig 47085 bp, 40 predicted proteins | sample Subgrocontami54m_FD_187453 | JGI IMG/M metagenome (GOLD analysis project Ga0209726, IMG submission 187453) | Subsurface groundwater microbial communities from S. Glens Falls, New York, USA - GMW46 contaminated, 5.4 m (SPAdes) (version 3) | ecosystem: Environmental > Aquatic > Deep subsurface >...
AGAGAGCCATGGCCTTGCGGCCACGGCGCGCCTTCCTTTTGGAAAGGCGCACGCCCTTCGGCGCTCCACTCGCGGTGCTTTCCGGCCGCCGTCCCGCGCTCGTTGCGAGCATTCGCGCCGGCAACTGCAAGCTCCTTGCGCCCGGCTCATAGTGGCCGGGGGTCGGGGTTCGGCGCCGCCCGAGTGCGTGGTTACGAGCCACACCCGCAGGCACCGCACCTGATCCCACTCTCAAGCGCGTCTCATGAGAACGCCCTCAACGGATCAGGTATAGGAATTTAGTCATAGATGAAAAGGAAGTCAAGTGGGCTTCTTTTCCCTCTCCCCTTGAGGGAGAGGGTGGATCGCCGAGCGAAGCAAAGGCGAGCCGGGTGAGGGGTCGGACTCTCGCGTGTGCCTCGCTGCTGACCCCTCACCCGCCTCGCCACGCCTTCGCTCCTTCGGAGCTACGGCGGGCTCGGCACCCTCTCCCTCAAGGGGAGAGGGAAGAAAGCCCCCTATTCCCGGTCGCCGCGGCCGCCCATGGCGGGCGCGACCACGCGGCCGGAATAGCGAAGATCGGACGCCTCAGGCGCGGGCTTGCCGATCAATGCGAGGGCGGCGCGAAGCTGGCCGTTGGCACGCGCGAGGATGTCCGTCGCTTCACCAAGCTGGCAGCCGTGCAGCAGCAAGACAGCGAGCTTGAGGTTGCCGTTGGCAAGCGCCAGCGCCGCGCGCGCCTCGTCGGCGCTGCGCGCGGTCAATTGCACCAGGATGCGCTCGCTTCGCCGCACCAGCTTTTCGTTCACGGCCTGTAGATCGACCATCAAGCCGTCATAGACGCGACCAAGCAGGATCATCACCAGCGAAGAGAAAACATTGAGCGTGATGCGTTGCGCCGTGCCGGCATTCATGCGCGTCGATCCGGCGATGGGCTCCGGCCCGGTGTCGAGGAAGATGGCGTGATCGGCCTCTTTCAGGATCGGCGTGCCGGCATTGTTGGCGATACCGACGGTCAAGGCGCCGCGCTGCTTGGCTTCGCGCAGGCAAGCCAAGGTGAAAGGCGTCGTGCCGCTGGCCGCCACGGCGATCAACACGTCGTTCGGGCCGATGGCGTGCTGCAACACAAGCTGATGCGCGTGTCCTACTTCATCCTCGGCGCCTTCGATGGCGCGGGTCATGGCGTCCTTGCCGCCTGCCATGAACAGCAAGAGGCGATCCGCCGGCCAACTGAATGTCGGCATCAATTCCGCACCGTCCTGCACAGCCAAGCGGCCTGAGGTTCCCGCGCCGGCATAGATCAGCCGCCCGCCTTCCTGCATCCGCGCCTCGGTGGCGATCGCCGCCGCCTCGATGGCGGGCCGGACAGCGCGCACGGCGGCCACAGCCGCCAATTGCCCCTCGATCATCGCGTCGAGGACGTCGCCGGGTTCCCATACATCGATGTTGGAATATCGCGGGCTGGGGCGTTCAGTATTCATTAAGGCCACCACATGGGCTGGCTGCTTGATGACAACGCAGTTGATCCAAATTCGTTCTCAGGCGTTAACGAAATGACGGGGCCTGGGAAAACAGAGTGCGCCCATGAGCCCTAACGTGCTGTTACTTGGCGTCGACGGCGGCGGCACCCAGTGCCGGGCACGCCTTTCCACTACTTTTGGCGCTAAACTGGGTGAAGCAACCGCCGGCCCGGCTAATATCCGCTTCGGGCTGGAACGCAGCTTTTTGGCGATTCGGCACGCCGCGACAGAATGCCTGGTTCAAGCCGGCCTCTCAACGCGGGATTTTTCCCGCGTCACGGCCTGCCTCGCCTTGGCGGGCGCGAGCGAGCCTAACTATTTGGCGGCGGCGCAAAGCTATGAGCATCCTTTCCACAAGGCGGTGGTGACCACGGACGCGCACGCCGCCTGCGTCGGCGCGCATAGCGGGCGCGACGGGGGAATTATCGTCATCGGCACCGGCAGCATCGGTTGGGCGGAGGCGCAGGGTCTGCACTATCGCGTCGGCGGCTGGGGCTGGCCGATCTCGGACGAAGGCAGCGGGGCTTGGCTTGGCCATGAGGCGCTGCGGCGGGTGCTCTGGGCTTATGACGGCCGCATCGAGTGGTCGCCGTTGTTGAAATCTCTTTTCGAGCGCTTCGAGTCGGACCCGCATGCTATCCTGCAACGTACCATCGATGCGTCGCCACGGGACCTGGGCGCATTGGCGCCGGCCATCGTGGAAGCTGTTTCAAACAACGATCGTGTTGCCATAGAGCTCATGCGATTGGCGGCAACTCATATCGACGACTTGGCGCTGCGGTTGATGGCCGTGGGAACGAAACGGCTGTCGCTCATGGGCGGCCTCGCCGCGCATATGGAGCGGTGGCTGGCGCCCGCCACAAAGGCCCGCATCGTTCCGCCCGAAGGCGATGCGCTCGACGGCGCGCTGCGGCTGGCGAAGGCGGCGTCGGAGGGCGAATTCTCGCCCGTGTTCGAGCGCGCCGTATGAGCGAACTCAGCCAGCGGATGGCGACGGAATTCCGCGACGCTCCACAGGTGGTGCGGCGGCAGGCAGAAGCGCTGTCCGGGCCAGCGGCGGAATTGGTGACGCGGCTGAAACGCCGCCTGCCGGATGTGGTGGTGACCTGCGCGCGCGGAAGCTCAGCGCACGCGGCGACTTTCGGAAAGCATCTGATCGAGCGGCATCTGGGCATTCCTTGCTCCGATGTCGCGCCGAACATCGCCAGCGTCTATCGCCAGCGGCTGCGGCTGAAGGACCAACTTTTTCTTTCCATCTCGCAATCGGGGCGCAGCGACGATCTCGTCGAATCCGCGCGCATGGCGAAGGAAGCCGGCGCGATCACTGTGGCGCTCGTCAACGATACTGAGAGTCCGCTGGCCAAAATTTCCGAGATCGTCCTGCCCATGACGGCGGGGCCGGAGCAGAGCGTGGCGGCGACGAAAACATTCGTCGCGTCACTGGCCGCGCTGCTGCGGCTGACGGCGGCATGGAAGGGCGAGGCGGCTTTCGCCGCGCCGCTGGAGCGATTGCCGGAGCGGCTGGCGGCCGCATCCGAGCTTGATTGGAGCGCGGCGCTGGGAGCGCTGACGAAAGCCACAAGCCTGCTGACGCTGGGGCGCGGGCCCACGCTGGCCATCGCGCGCGAGGCGGCGCTGAAGTTCAAGGAAACCAGCGACCTACCCGCCGAAGCTTTCAGCAGCGCGGAATTCATGCACGGGCCGGTGTCGCTGGTGGCCAACCACTATCCTGTGATGATCTTCGCGCCGACCGACGAAGCCGGAAAGGGATTGCGCGAGCTGGCCGCCGACATCCGCAGCAAGGGCGCGGCGGTGTTCCTTACGGATCACGATGCTGCGGCAGGCAGCCTGCCCGCTCTGGCGCCCGAGCACCCGGACACGGACGCCATCTGCCTGATACAAAGCCTCTATGGGCTGCTGGTGCAGCTCGGTGAACGGCGCGGCACCAATATCGACAACCCCCGGCATTTGCGGAAAGTCACGCGGACCCGATGAGCAAGACGGCGCAGGCTGTGGCCGCGGACCACATCTTCGACGGCACCGCCGTGCACCGCGATGCGGCGGTGTTGATCGACAACAGCGAGATCGCCGGCATCGTGCCGCGTGCGGAACTGCCGCGCGACACGGCGGTTCGCAAGTTGCCCGCCGGAGCCTGGCTTGCGCCGGGGTTTATTGATCTGCAAGTCAATGGCGGCGGGGATGTGCTGTTCAATGACAGCCCGACGCCCGAGGCCATCCGCACCATCGCGGCAGCGCACCGGAAATTCGGCACCACGTCGCTGCTGCCGACCTTCATCACCGACGCTCCCGATAAGATGCGCGCTGCGATCGAGGCTGTGCAAGCCGTGCTCAACGATGAGCCGGGCGTGCTCGGCATTCATCTTGAGGGGCCGTTCATCTCACCGGAAAAACCCGGGGTGCATAACGTCCGCTATATCCGAGCGCCTAAGCCGGAGGACATCGCGCTGCTGACCGCGCCGCGCAAAGGCGTGACGTTGCTCACGCTGGCGCCGGAACGCATGCTGAAAGGTTTTGTCGCGCAGCTTGCAGGCGCCGGCATTCGCATCTCGCTCGGGCATTCAATGGCGACCTATGAGCAGACGCGCGCCGCCATCACCGAAGGGCTCACGGGCTTCACACATCTGTTCAACGCCATGCCGCCATTGATGAGCCGGCAGCCGGGGCCGATAGCCGCGGCGCTGGAATTGCCCGTGCTCTATTACGGAATGATCGTGGACGGCGTGCATGTCGATCCCGCCACGCTACGCGTGGCGCTGCGCGGCAAGGGACGCCCGATGCTCGTCACCGACGCCATGCCGCCGGTGGGCGGCAGCAAGAAAACATTCCAGCTTTACGGCGAAGAAATCAGCGCGAGCAATGGGCGCTGCACCCGCAAGGACGGCACGCTGGCGGGGGCCATGCTGGATATGGCGAGCGCCGTGCGCAATTGCGTGCGCCTGCTCGGCGCGCCGCTGGAGGACGCGCTCGGCTTTGCCGCGAAGAACCCGGCCAATTTCATTGGTCTTGGACACAAGCTCGGGCGGCTCGCGCCGGGATATCGCGCGGATATGGTGGCGTTCGATCCCGAGAAGGTCGAGGTGATCGAGACCTGGGTGGCGGGGCGTGCGAGCGCAGGGTGACTTTTTCGTCATTCCGGACGCCGCAGAGCGGCGATCCGGAATCCGGATGCATGTGCCATAGTTGCCGCTGGATTCCGGGTTCGCGCTGCGCGCGCCCCGGAATGACGTGCGAATATTATGGCTTCGGACGCAGGTTGAGACCCACGCCCTTGTTGACGAACTGCGTGGAATAAGAGCGGCGGTAATCCAGGTTTCCCTTCACCACGCCGACGCGCACCATCTTGTCGAAGAAGTTTTTCATGCGCGCATCGGTCATGGCGCCGATGCCGAGTTTTTGCGTGTCGCCGGAATCGACGATGCCGAAATCCTTCATCTTGGCGATGGAATAGGCGATCAGCTCCTCGCTCATCTCCGGGTTATGCTTGCGGATGAGCGCGTTAGCCGCCTTGTTGTCGCCGTAGAGATAATTGTACCAGCCGATGATCGAGGCATCGACGAAACGCTGTACGAGATCGGGCTTCTTCTCCACCAGATCGCGCCGCGTCTCGATCAGCGTCGAGTAGGAATCGAAGCCGTGATCGGCGAGCAGGAAAATGCTCGGCTTGAACTTCGCCTGCTTCTCGATGGCGTAAGGCTCGGAGGTCACGTAGCCCTGCATGGCCGAGCGCGGATCTGCGAGAAATGGCTGCGGATTAAAAGTGTAAGGCTTGACCTGGCTTTCCTTGAAACCAAAGTCGGCCTTCAGCCACTGATAGTAGCTCGTCATGCCTTCCTTGGAGATAAAGAGCGTGAGGTTCTTCAAATCCTCGAATTTTGTAACGTCTGGCCGCGCGATCAGCACCTGCGGGTCCTTCTGGAACATCGAGGCGACGACGAGGGTCGGGATGTTCTGTTCGACGGCGTCGAAAGCCTGGAGCGAATTGGCGCTCATGAAGAAGTCGAGCTTGCCGGCCGCGAGGAGAATGCGGTTGTTCACGTTCGGCCCGCCGGGAACGATGGTCACGTCCAGCCCATATTTGCGATAGGTGCCGTCGGCGACCGCCTGATAGAAACCGCCGTGCTCAGCCTCGGCTACCCAGTTGGTGCCGAAGGAGACTTTCTCGACGTTTTGTGCCTGGGCGGGTGCGGCCGCGAGCACCGCGAAAATCAGGGCGCGCGACCAGCTTGCGAATTTCATCGTTTCGTCCTCTTGTGCTTCCGCGATAATAGGCGAGCGCAAACAGATGAGCAATTTACCCAAGCGCGATTGGACGGAAATGGCCTCGCGGGATTTCGCCGGGGCAGACACCGCGCGCTGGATCGCCGTGCTGCCGCTCGCCGCCACCGAGCAGCATGGGCCGCATCTGCCGCTCGAGGTCGATGTTTTTATCGCGGAGGCGTACCTGGGGCGGGCGCGAAAGACGATCCCGGCGGACCTGCCGGTGACTTTCCTGCCGCTCCAGCCGATCGGGCTCTCGCAGGAACATGTCGCGTTTCCGGGCACGCAGACGCTCTCAGCGGAAGCCGCGATCCGCGCCTGGACGGAGATTGGCGATAGCGCGCAGCGCGCGGGCGTGCGGAAGCTCGTGCTGATGACGAGCCATGGCGGCAACAGCTCGGTGATGGACATCGTGGCGCGCGACCTGCGCGCCCGGCATGGCATGCTGGTGGTGACCTGCGGATGGCAGCGGTTCGGCTATCCGGACGGCTTGTTCTCCGCCGAGGAGCAAAAGCACGGCATCCATGGCGGCGAGATTGAAACATCGCTGATGCTCGCGGCGCGGCCGGATTTGGTGCGCATGAATAAGGCGGAGAATTTCACCCCTGCCACGGTGGCGATGGAAAAGGAATTCCGCTGGCTGAGCGCCTCACGCCCCGCAGGCTTCGGCTGGATGACGCAGGACCTGCATCCTTCCGGCGCGGTCGGCAACGCCAAAGCCGCCACGGCGGCAAAGGGCGAAGCGGCGCTGGAGCACGGCGCCAGGGCGTTCGTGGAGTTATTGAAGGAAGTGCAGCGCTTCGATCTGTCGGCGCTGCGGAAGGGGCCGCTGTCGGAGCCGTCACCCTGAGGTGCGAGCGCGCAGCGCGAGCCTCGAAGGGCGACGGCGCCGCCATCCTTCGAGGGCCTCGCTCCGCTCGGCCACCTCAGGATGACGCCTACAACTACTGCTCAAATCTGTCGATGAACCACTTGAGCAGCTTGATCCAGATTTCGTCCTTGCCAACCGTGTCCTCGATGCCGTGTTCGAGGTTGGGGTTATCGTTGACTTCCATCACGACGAACCCTTTTTCGGTCTGCTTGATGTCGACCCCATAGAACCCGTCGCCGATGGGCCGGGCGGCGCGCACGGCGAGATCGATCACTTCGGGCGGGGCCTGCGCCAAATCGAAGGTCTTGAAGCCGCCTTCGCGCGAGGAGCCGTCGGCGCGGTGCTTCACGATCTGCCAATGGCCGCGCGCCATGCGGTATTGGCAGACGAACAGCGGCTCGCCCGCCAGGATGCCGACGCGCCAGTCGAACTCCGTGGGCAGGAACTTCTGCGCCAGCAACAGGTCGGTTTCCTCGAACAATTCCTCGGTGACGCGCTTGAACTCATTCGCGTTGGTAATCTTGTGCACGCCGCGCGAGAAGGAGCCGTCGGGAATTTTGACGACCAGCGGCAGGCTTAGCTCGTCCATGGCGCGGGTAAGATCGCTGCCCTCGGTGAGCAATATCGTTTCCGGCATCGGCACCTGATTGGAGCCGAGCAACTCCATCAGGAATACCTTGTTGGTGCAGCGGATCATCGAGATCGGATCGTCGATAACCGGCATGCCTTCCTGCCAGGCGCGGCGCGCGAACCGGTAAGTGTGATTGTCGATGGAGGTGGTTTCGCGGATGAACAGGCCGTCGTATTCGGCCAATTCGTCGAGCTGGCGGCGGGTGATCGGCTCCACATCCACGGAATGCTTTTCCGCGATGCGGGCGAAATGCTTCATCGATGACACCGAAGAAGGCGCCATCTTCTCGTTCGGGTCGTAGAGCACCGCGAGATCGTATTTGGCGAGCGAGCGGGCCTTAGGGTCGCGCCATTCGCGCTTGGTGTGCTGGTGCAGCGACTCGCGGAAGAAAGTGCCCTCGCCGTTCTCCAGGCGCGTGAGCGTGCGCGGGCGAATGCGATCAATGCTGAACCATTGGCCCGGATCGACGGTGACTTCGAGCGCGGGGCAGCGAAACCAGTCAAACAACAAGCGGCCGAAGGAATCGAAACGCTGGTCGCGCGCAATGCCGAAACAGACAAAGAGTTTGAACTCGGCCTCAGCTTGATAATCGGCTTTGCGGACGCAGCGGTTCAACTCGTCTTCGAGGTCGGGCAAGGCGTGCTCATAGAGCTTGGCCTCGCGCAGCTCGAGCATGGTCTCGACTGAAGGCACCACGCGATGCCCCCGCGCTTCGGCAAGCAGCGACGCGTAATAGCCCTTCGACTGATAGGCATAGGACCGCGACAGGTTGACGAGCTTCGGCCGGCCCATGTCGAACAGGCGCGGGCGCGCAAGATATTCGCTCGTCGTGATGACCTTGTGCGGGGTCTCGGCGTTGGGAAGGTCTTTGGGTTGGTCGACCAGGATGACCCAGCCGGTCATGGGAGCGGCCCTTTCCGCACCACGACGGCCGCGCGCAAATTATGCCGGTCTGCTCGCATCATGTTGTCGAACTTGGTCCAGGGGACTGTGTAAGTCTCCGGGCCGAGCGCCTTGCCCTGGTCGTCTCTCCTGGCGGCGGGATCGTGCAGGAGAATGTGCCGGCCTTGGCGTCCGAAGGCGAATACCCAATGCGGAATTCGTCTGCGGGTCATGTGATAGCCGGAAACCAGCACCAGGGCGGAAGCGCCCGTATCGAAGCTTCCCATGAGAACCGATTCGCTCGGCGGAGTCAGGTGGGTCGGGATGCGAAGTTCACCGGCTTCGCGCGCAAAGTCGGCCTGGGCGAGCCGCAGGATGCGGCGGTCACCCGAGGAGCGGACCGTGTCGAGGAAGTAAGGACCGGGCTGGCTCACATGAATCTCGGGCAAAAGTCCATGGCGCTTCAGGGTGACCGCGAGGCCGTAGGGATCGCAGCCACCGGGGCCTGACGCCATCACAATTGTGTTGGCTTCGCGCCAAAGCCTGAATTCGGTTTCCGGTTCCGGCCGCCACGCGGGATCGGCCCAGGCCAGCGCCATCATCATGCAGGCGGAACCGCATGTGAACTCGCTGGATTGGTGGAAATATGGCGGCGCCTCCGAAAATGCAGGCGGCGTCAGCCGCTTCTCGAAGCGCAGCGCGTTGCCGTGGTCGTCGTAATAGTCGAGGTGGCGCCCGAACAATTCGTAGCCGGACTTGCGATAGCGGGCGATGGCGCGGCCATTGGCTTCGTTCACCTCCAACCGCAGATGGGTGGAACCGCGCTCCCGTGCGATGTCTTCCGAGGCGGCGATCAGAGCCGTTCCGATCCCCCTGCCCTCGAGCGACGGCGGCACAGCTACCGAATACAGCCGCACGATCGAGCTGTTGGGCCGAAAGAGGACGAGTGCATAGCCCGCGAGCCCCCCATCTTGCTCGGCGACCAGGAGGGTGGCACTGGGAGACCCAAGGAACCGCCGGAAACCCCGGCGGGTGAGCCGGTCGCTGGCAAAGACCTGATTTTCCAGATCGAGCAGCGCCTCGATGTCCGCCGCCCGGCCTGGGCGCACGCGGAAATCGGTGATCGGCTGGGAGGCGGCGAGAGCACGCATCGGCGGAATATCAGTCCGGGCAGTTAGCGGCGCAAGCGGTCGGTGAATCCCTCCCCCTTGTGGGGAGGGTCGCTGCGAGCGCAGCGAGCAGCGGGGTGGGGTCTCCGTGCGTCACCCCACCCGGCTCGCGACAAGAGTCGCTCGCCACCCTCCCCACAAGGGGGAGGGATAAGCGCGTCCGGTTTGACATCCAGTTTGCCGCCGCCACTAATCGGCTAACGTCGGCAACCGACCAAACGGGCAGGCCCATGCAGCGCGTGACCATCACCCTCGACGACGAACTCATGACCGAGCTTGACCGGATCATCGCGGCCCGCGGCTATCAGAACCGCTCCGAGGCCATTCGCGACCTCGCCCGCGCCGGCATTCGGCAGGAAGCCGCCGCGCTGGGCGAGCAGCGCGATTGCGTCGCCGCTCTGGTCTATGTCTACGACCACAACGCCCGGCAGCTCTCCAAGCGTCTTGCCGACGCCTTCCACGACCATCACGAGATGTCGCTGGCCTCCATGCACGCGCACCTGGACCACGACAGCTGCATGGAGGTGACCATTCTGCGGGGGAAGACCGGCAAGGTGCAGCACTTCGCCGAGCATGTGATCGCCGAGCGGGGCGTGCGCCACGGCCGGCTGGTGCTGGTTCCCACCGACATGCTGATCAAGCCCCATACCCACGACGAGGAGGGGCACGAGCACGACCATCCCCACCCGCATCCCACCAAGCCGCGGCGGCCGGCCTAGACCGTAGTTCTCCCGCGAGCCTGTTTCACCTCTCCCCGCGCGCGGGGAGAGGTCGGACGCATCGCAGGCAAGTGTACGCAGCCTGCGCAAGCTTGGTTGCGTTGCGTCCGGGTGAGGGGGCCTTTCCGCGAGTCTGAGCGCCTTGCGACGCCCCCTCACCCCGACCCTCTCCCCGCAAGCGGGGAGAGGGAGCTCGCACGCTTGCGCCCGGTAGGATATTTTTGATAGATCATCTTACCAAGTATGATGTCTGGCCTAGGACGTCATACCTCCACCCTGCGCGACGAGGTTCCATGGCTGCCCAGTTCCTACGGTCATTCGACGATGATGCCACCCATAGCGGGGCCAAGATCATCAGCATCTACACGCTCCTGATCGCGGTGAACCTCGCCGTCTGGGCCTGGGCCTTTCTGGCCTTCCACGACAACCCGATCCTCCTGGGCACAGCCTTCCTGGCCTACAGCTTCGGCATACGGCACGCGGTGGATGCCGATCACATCGCCGCCATCGACAACGTGACGCGCAAGCTGATGCAGGAGGGCAAGAAGCCGCTGACCGTCGGCTTGTTCTTTTCGCTCGGCCACTCGACCATCGTGGTGCTGGCCTCCATCGGGGTGGCGCTCACCGCCGCGGCCTTCAGCGATCAATTGGAAAGCTTCCACGCTGTCGGCGGCGTGATCGGCACCTCGGTTTCGTCCGTCTTCCTGCTGCTGATCGGCGCGATCAATCTCGTACTGCTGATCAACGTCTATAAGACCTTCCAGCGGGTGAAGAAGGGCGGCAGCTATTCGGAAACCGATCTCGACATTCTGCTCGCCAATGGGGGCTTTTTCGCCCGCATTTTTAAGCGGCTTTTTCGCCTGATCCGGCGCAGCTGGCACATGTATCCGCTCGGCTTCCTGTTCGGACTGGGCTTCGACACCGCGAGTGAAGTCGCGCTGCTCGGCATCGCCGCAGCGCACGCCTCAAGCGGATTGTCGATGTGGTCGATCCTGATTTTCCCGGCGCTGTTCACCGCCGGCATGACGCTGCTCGACACAACCGACAGCATCCTGATGGTGCGCGCGTATGGCTGGGCCTTCGTGAAGCCGGTACGCAAGCTCTATTACAACATGACGATCACGTTCATTTCGGTCGTCGTCGCCGTGATCATCGGCGGCATCCAGGCCTTGGGATTGATAACCGAGAAATTCAGCCTGAGCGGCGGCCTGTGGGACGTGATCGGCGAGATGAGCGAGCATCTCGGGATCGTAGGCTATGTGGTGGTCGGGGTCTTCATCGGCAGCTGGATCATCTCCATGCTCATTTATCGCCTTAAGGGATATGACCAGCTCGAGGCGCAGCCGTTGCGCTAAGCCAAAATCTCAATCGCGCGCTCATACGAAGTTCTAATCGCCAGCGACAACCGCGCCCTTGCCTCGGACGCGGCTATTTGCATTGATATCCATAATACCAGGCGAAAAAGCCTCAAGACCCCGGTGGATTAGCCGCACGGGGCCTCATTCTTCGGGAGGAACAACCATGTCGCTACCGAAATTTCTATTGAGTCTCGCAGCCGCTGCCACGCTGTCGATCAGCACGGCCGCCGCGCAGACAGAGGTCAAGTTCGGTCATGTAGGGTCACCAGGATCGCTGTTCGATCTTTCAGCACAGGAATTCGCCAAGCGCGCCAATGCCAAGCTCGGCGATAAGGCCAAGGTCGTTGTCTATGGCTCGAGCCAGCTCGGCAGCGACGGCGAACTGCTGAAGAAGCTCAAGCTCGGCACCGTCGATCTCGCGCTGCCGTCAACCGTGATGACGTCCGTGGCGCCCGAGTTCGGCGTGTTCGAGATGCCCTACCTAGTGCAAAGCCGCGATCACGCGGCACGCATCACCAAGGAAGTGATCAATCCAACGCTGAAGCCGATCGCCGCCAAGCAAGGCTACAACCTCCTCGCCACCTGGGAGAATGGCTTCCGCCATATCACCAACAGCAAGAAGCCGATCGTGAAGCCGGAAGATCTGCAAGGCTTGAAGTTGCGCGTGCCGGGCGGCGTCTGGCGCGTGAAAATGTTCCAGGCCTACGGCGCTTCTCCAAGCCCTATGGAATTGAAGGAAGTATTCGTCGCGCTACAGACCGGCGTGATGGATGCGCAGGAAAATCCGCTGGCGCAGATCTATCCGTCCCGCTTCCACGAAGTGCAGAAATATCTGTCGCTGACCGGCCATGTCTACACGCCGGCCTGGATCACGGCGGGAGAAAGTTGGCAACGTCTGCCGGAAGATGTCCGCAAGACGCTGGAAGCGACAGCGGTGGAGATGGAGCCGGTCGCACTTCAGATCGCCGCGAAGCTCGACACCGATCTGCTGGAGAAAATGAAGCAGGCCGGGATCGCGGTGAACGAGGCCGACAAGCAGGCCTTCGTCAACGCCAGCAAGGCGATCTACACCGAGTTCGCCAAGGAAGTTCCCGGCGGTCAAGCGCTGATCGACAAGGCGCTCAGCCTCTCCAAGGGTTCCTGACGACGCATTCGGGCGTGCCGGGCCTTCTCGGCCCGGCACCTCTCTTTCCTGCCAGCCTGCATCAATCATTGGCCGAGTGACGGCAATAGTCATGAACCGATTGCGCCAAATCTACGATCGCTTTCTGGAAGTAATCGCCGTCATCCTGATCATTGCCGTCACTGGCATTGTGGTCGCCGGCTTCACGTTTCGCTGGCTCGGTTTTTCCCTCGTCTGGTATGACGAGATCGCCTCGATTTCCCTTTGCTGGCTCACCTACTACGCTGGCGCGCTGGCGGCGATGCGTGGAGCGCATATTGGCTTTTCCGGGTTCGTCAATTCGCTCCCGCCTAATTGGCGGGTTGCCGCCACGCTGTTCGCATCCAGCGTGACCATCTTCTTCTTCTGTGTGCTCGCCTGGACAGGCATTCAGGTGGTGAAAATCCTTCAAGGCGATACGCTGGTGTCGATCCCCAGCTTGCCCCTGCAAGTGACGCAATCGGTCATCCCGATCGCCTCCGTGTTGTTCGTCATCGCCGAACTTTTGCGCCTGCCCGGGCTGGTGGAGGAGGCGCGCCGCGGGCCGTTGGTCGATCCGGAATTGAAGATCGCGCTCGAGCACGCTCAGGCGGCCAAGGAAATCAAGCGATGAACATCGCCGTCGGCATCATGGTGATCGGCATGGCCGGGATGGTCATGCTCAACGTGCCGATCGCGGTCGCGCTCGGCGTGGTCGCCGTGGCCGCGATATGGATCACGCAAGGCGCGTATATGTTGCCGAACGTGGCGCTGGTCATGTTCGAAGGCGCCACCAATTTCCCGCTGCTGGCGGTGCCACTGTTTATCCTGGCAGGCGGCATCATGAATGCGTCGTCCATCGCGCGACGCCTGATCAATCTCGCCAGCGCGCTGCTCGGCTTCATCCGCGGTGGACTCGCCATGGTCACCGTGGGCGCGTCGATGTTCTTCGCGGAGATTTCCGGCTCCGCGGTGGCCGACGTGGCGGCGCTCGGCACGTTGTTGATCCCGGCTATGAAATCGCGCGGCTATTCCAAGGAATTCGCGGCGGCTGTCACCTCGTCCTCCGCCAGCCTGGCCATCATCATTCCGCCTTCCATCCCGATGATCCTCTATGCCGCCATGGCCCAAGAATCGGCGGTGAAAATGTTCGTCGCGGGGATTATCCCCGGGATCATCGGCGGCCTCGGCCTGATGGCGCTCTGTTATTATTACGCCTGGAAATACAATTTCCCCGTCGAGCAGGCTTTCCAGTTGCGCCGCGTGGCGACGGCGCTGCGCGAGGCTCTCTGGGCGCTGTTCATGCCGGTAGTGATCCTGGGCGGCATCTTCGGCGGCTTCGTCACCGCCACGGAAGGCGCTGCGCTGGCGGTGGTGGCGGCGCTGGTGATCGGCGTATTCATCTATCGCGACCTCGACCTGAAATCGCTTTATGCCGCCTGCGTCGATTCAGCGTTGCAGACCGCCGTGGTGATGCTGCTGGTGGCAGCATCGGCGCTGGTCGGCGTCTACCTGACGGAAAGCCAGTTGCCGCAGAAGCTGGCGGCCTCCATCGTCAGCATCACCACAAATCCCTACATGGTTCTGCTGCTGCTCAATATCTTCTTCCTGATCATCGGCATGTTCCTGCATTCAGCGGCGGCGATCATCCTGACCGTGCCGATCGTCATGCCATTGATTCATCAGGTCGGCATCGACCCGATCCATTTCGGGCTGGTGCTGACGCTCAACTTGGCGATCGGCCAGCAGACGCCGCCGGTGGCGTCCGTCCTGATCGCCTCTTGCTCCATCGCGAAATCCGACATCTGGAGCACCACCAAAGCCAACCTCGGCTTCATCGGCGTGTTGCTGCTCGTGCTGATCCTGTGCACCTACGTGCCATGGCTCTCGCTGGTGCTGATCCAGGCCTTCTACGGTAGTTAGGCGATCACATCCCGCGCGCGGCGGCGGCGCTCATGGCCAGTACGCGCGCGACATGGATCGCCTGCCGCCCGGTGCCGTCATGGATCTGATGGCGGCAGGATGTGCCGTCCGCCACCACAAGCGTCTCACGCGCCGCCTTGCGAACGGCCGGAAGCAGCGACAGCTCGCCCATGGCCAGCGATGCATCGATGGTGTCGGCGCCGTAGCCGAACGAGCCAGCCATGCCGCAGCAGCTTGAATCGACTGTTTCCACGGTGAGCCCGGGAACCAGCTTCAACGCCGCCTCCACCGCGCCCATCGCCCCGAAGGATTTCTGGTGGCAATGGCCATGCAGCAGCGCCCGCTCGCCCACCGGTCGCAGAGCGAGGTTCAGCCGGCCGGCTTCGGCCTCGCGCGCCAGGAATTCTTCGAAAAGAAGCGCCTGCGAGGCGAGCCGTTGCGCCGCTTCGCCTGGGATCAGCCCCGGCAACTCGTCGCGGAAGCCGAGCAGGCAGCTTGGCTCGAGGCCCACCACCGGCACGCCACGGGCGAGAAAGGGTTCAAGCGCGGCGAGCACACGTTCGGCTTCCTTGCGCGCTTCATCGACCAAGCCGACTGACAGGAAAGTACGGCCGCAGCACAGCGGGCGTGCCTCGTCGTCAACCGGCCTCGCCACATGCACACGGTAGCCGGCCGCGGCGAGCACGGATAACGCGGCGTCGATATTCTCGCGTTCGAAATATCGGTTGAAGGTGTCGGCGAAGAGGACGACATCGGCGGAGGCGGTGGCACTGGGCCGGTCCCGAAACACATCGCTCCGCCAGCGCGGCAGCGCACGCCGCGCCGTGAAACCGGCGAGCGCCTCCGACAGGCGCGCCGCGCCGGGGATAAGATCGCGCAGGTTGAGCAGCCACGGAAACTTGCTGGCATAAGGCGCGTAGCGCGGCAGATAACCCACCAGGCGGTCGTGGAGGGAGAGCCCGTGCTTGGCGGTGCGCGCGGCTTGCACCTCGATCTTCATGCGCGCCATGTCCACGCCGGTGGGACATTCCCGCCGACAGGCCTTGCAGGAGACGCACAGCTTCAGCGTCTCGGCCATCTCGCCGGAGGCGAGCGCGTCGGGCCCAAGCTGGCCGGTGATGGCGAGCCGCAGCGAATTGGCACGGCCGCGCGTGACATCGCGCTCGTTCCTGGTGACGCGGTAGGACGGGCACATGACGCCGCCCGCGAGATTGCGGCAAGCGCCGTTGTTGTTGCACATCTCCACGGCGCCCTGAAAACCGCCGCCCACTCCGGGATAAGCCGACCAGTCGAGCCGCGTGGTCATCGGCTCAGGGTGATAATGCGGGCCGTAGCGCAGCAGCGTGCGGTCGTCGAATTTCGGCGCGCGCACGATCTTGCCGGGATTGAACAGCCCCTTCGGGTCGAAGCTGTCCTTTACTTCCTCGAAGGCGCGCACCAGCCGTTCGCCGTACATCGGCGCATGGAATTCCGAGCGCACGATGCCGTCGCCGTGCTCGCCGGAATGCGAGCCCTTGTAGGCGCGCACCATGGCGAAGGCTTCCTCCGCGATGGCGCGCATCGCCTTCACGTCCATGTCGAGTCGCAGGTTGAGCACCGGCCGCACATGCAGGCAGCCGACAGAGGCGTGCGCGTACCAAGTGCCGCGCGTGCCGTGCTTCTCGAAAACATCGGTCAGCCGCGCGGTATATTCCGCCAGATGCTCGAGCGGCACCGCGCAATCCTCGACAAAGGAGATCGGTTTGCGCTCCTCCTTCATCGACATCATCACGTTGAGGCCGGCGGTGCGCAGGTCGGTGATGGCCGCCTGCAATTTGGGATCGAGCACCTCGACCACGCCGCCCCAGCGCGCACCGTTCTTGTCCCAGCCGAAGCCAAGGTCGCCCATCAGCTCTTCGAGGCGCTTCAAGCGCCGGAGATTTTCTTCCTGGCCGTCTTCACCAAACTCCACCAGCAGGATCGCTTCCGGCTCGCCACGGACGAATTGTTGCAACGTCGGGCGGAACATCGCGATGTCGCTCGCCAGCCCGATCATGGTGTGGTCGACAAGCTCCACCGCGATGGGGCCGAGCTTCACAATATGCTGGGCGGCGTTCATCGCCTCGTGGAAGCTGCCGAAGTGACACGCCCCGACCGCGCGGCGGCCGAGCAGCGGCGAGAGCTTCAGTTCGATCTTGGTCGTGAAGGCGAGCGTGCCTTCGGAGCCGACCAGGATATGCGCGAGGTTAAGGTCGTTGTTGCCGGGAAGCAGCGCGTCGAGATTGTAGCCGCCGACGCGGCGCTGCACCTTGGGAAAGCGCGCCTCGATCTCCTGAGCCTCGCGCGCGGCCAGCGCCAGCAGATGTTGCGCGAGCGGCCGCACAGGAGAATGAGCGTCCATGCCGGAGAGATCGGATGTGATGCGCCCGAAATGCGCGGGGCGGCCATCCGGAAGCAACGCGTCCACCGACAGCACATTCTCTCGCGTATTGCCGTAGCGCAGCGAGCGAGCGCCGCAGGAATTATTGCCGGCCATGCCGCCGAGCGTCGCGCGCGACGCGGTGGAAATGTCCACCGGAAACCACAAGCCATGCGGCTTCAGCGCGCGATTGAGCTCATCCAGCACGATACCGGGCTCGACCACACAGCGCCGGCCGGCCACGTCGAGCTCGACGATGCGCGTGAGATATTTGGAGCAATCGACGACAAGAGACTCGTTGATCGTCTGACCGCATTGAGAGGTGCCGCCGCCGCGCGGAGTCACGCTGACGCCCTCCGCCCGCGCGATGGCAATTGCCCGCTCGGCCTGCGCCATGCTGCGCGGGACGACCACGCCTACCGGCATGATCTGGTAGTGGGAGGCGTCGGTGGCGTAGCGTCCCCGGGTGAAGCGGTCGAAATGCACCTCGGGCAATTCGGCCTTCAGCCGGCGCTCCAAGCCCGGCATCTGCGCTACCGCCACAGGGGGCCCTCATCGGCGGCATAGGTCATTTCAAAACCATTCATGCTTTAGTAGAAGGCTGCGAATAATGCGCGGCTCGCCATCTATTCAATTGTCCTTGACCCGACTGTCGCATTCATAGTTCAACGCCACAAGCACTCCGGCGGCTGTCCAACGCAGGCCGTCCCAAAGGGATATACATCGATGTCGCAGAATTCGTCACGGCCGGTTGGCCGCCACTTCCTTCATATCCCCGGCCCGACGCCGGTCCCGGATCGCATCTGGAACGCGATAGCTACGCCCATCATCGATCATCGCGGGCCGGAATTCGCCAAGCTCGCCCGCCGCTGCCTCGACGGCATCAAGACCATCTTCAAGACCACGAATCCGGTGATCATTTACACCGCCACCGGCACCGGCGCCTGGGAAGGCGCGCTGGTCAACACGCTGTCGCCCGGCGACCGCGTTCTGATCGTGGAGACGGGCCAGTTCGCGCTGCAATGGAAAACCATGGCGGCGAAGTTCGGGCTCGTACCGGAGGTCATCTCGACCGACTGGCGCACGGGCGCCGACCCCGCGGTGATCGAAGCCAAGCTGCGCGATGACAAGAAGCACGAGATCAAGGCGGTTTGCGTCCTGCATAATGAGACCGCGACGGGCTGCCTCTCGCCGATTGCCGAAATCCGCAAGGCGATCGACCGCGCCAAGCATCCCGCGCTCTTCTTTGTGGACACTATCTCCTCGCTGGCCTCGACCGACTACCGCCATGACGAATGGGGCGTGGACGTCACAGTGGGCGGTGCGCAAAAAGGGCTGATGCTGCCGCCCGGCATGTCGTTCAACGCCATCAGCGATAAGGCGCTGGCGGCGTCGAAAACCTCGAAGCTGCCGAAGTCGTTCTGGGCATGGGACGACATGATCGCCATGAACAAGAACGGCTTCTTTCCCTACACGCCGGCGACGCAGATGCTGCAAGGCTTGGCCGTGGCCATCGACATGCTGCACGAGGAAGGCTTGGATAACGTGTTCGCGCGCCATGACAGGCTCGCAGAAGCGACACGCCGCGCGGTGCGCGGTTGGGGCCTGGAGACCATCTGCCGCGACTCGAAATACTATTCACCGACCGTCACCGGCGTACTGCTGCCGGAAGGCCACAACGCGGATGCCTTCCGCAACATGGCGCTGGAGCGCTTCAACATCTCCTACGGCGCGAGCTTTGGCCCGTTTGTGGGGAGATATTTCCGCATCGGCCATCTCGGCGACACCAATGAGCTGATGCTGATGGGCGCGCTGGCCGGCACGGAGATGGCGCTGGCGATCGCAGGCATCCCGCACAAGAAAGGCGGCGTGCAGGCGGCGATCGATTATCTCGCCTCAGCGGAGAAATCGGCGCGCGCGGCGGCGGAGTAGCACCCCGCTTCGCCGTCCCGCCGACGGCGAGAATCCCCTTGGTTTGAGTGAACGCAGCCCCGCCGGGAGCGCCCGGCGGGGCGCGAATGCTTATCGTCATGCGGCGACGATTTTAAGCAGTAAAATTCCGAGTTATGCCGAATATATGGAAATATTATCTCTTTGCTGGCGTGTTTGAAGTCCTATATAGAAAAGTATTCCTTATTCCTAGGTTTACCGATGAACGCCAATCTCAACGCAGCCACCGCAGCCAAGCTCAACCAGGAGCTGGCCGAAGCGAGCCCGGCGGAAATCGTCGCGGCGGCGCAGCGGACGGTCGGGCGGCATGGCGTCGCAGCGGCTTCGTCATTCGGGATCGAATCCGCGACCTTGCTCAAGATCGTTGCCGACGTCGATCCGTCGATTCCCGTTCTCTTCCTTGATACGGATTGGCTGTTTCCGGAAACGCTCGCTTACCGCGACACGCTTGTGGCGCTGCTCGGCCTGACCGACGTGCGCACCATCACGCCTTCCCCGCGCTCGGTTGCGGCGCAGGACCCCGGGCGGAATTTATGGGCGACCGATCCTGACGCCTGCTGTCATCTGCGCAAGGTCGAGCCGCTGGCTGAAGTGCTGGACGGCTTCGATGCCTGGATCAATGGGCGCAAGCGCTACCAGGGCGGCGAACGCACCGAGATTCCGGTCGTCGAGTCCGAAGGCACGCGGCTGAAATTCAATCCGCTGGCGCGGGCGACTCCGGCGGAGATCGTGAAGATGTTCCGCGCCTGGAACCTGCCGGCGCATCCGCTCGCGGGCCAAGGTTTCACATCGGTCGGATGCATGCCGTGCACGCGGAAGACCAACGCGGGCGAGGATGCGCGTGCCGGCCGCTGGCACAACCAGCTCAAGACCGAATGCGGCATCCATTCGCGTCCCCCGGCATTGGCGCAAGCCGCGCCGCGCGAGTAACCCTCGGCACTCCTGGATTTCCTCCCAGCCTTGGGCCGCATCGTGAAGCAGCGATGCGGCCGCCCTTCAGCGGTGCTGGGTGATGGTATCCACCAAGGCGACACGCCCATTTTTGACTTCCGCGATCGCGCGCTCGAGCGCGGGCCGGATGTCCTTGGGATTGTCGATCGGCCCTTCGCCGTAACAGCCCATGGAACGCGCCAGCGCCCCGAAATCGGGCTCCGGACCGAACAGATCCATGCCGATATGGGCCTTGGCTTCGTCGGTGCCGCGCAGCCGCGCCATGCGGATCTGGTGCTCCCAGTCGTTGTAATAGGCGCGGTTGTTGTGCATCACGATCAGCATCGGGATTTCGTATTTGGCGGCGACCCACAAAGCGCCGGCGTCGAACATCAAGTCGCCGTCCGGCTGGATATCCACCACCAGGCGGCCCTTGTTTTTGTGCGCCAGCGCGACGCCGATGGAGATGCCGATCTGAGTAGAGGTGCCTAGCTCGACGCCCGGGTGGCGGTAGGGCTTGTCAAAGTCCCAGACCTTGCGGACCTGCTTTTTGAGATCGTTAGCGGTGAGCACCCAATCGTGGTCCTTAATGACGTCCCAGACTTCGTGCGCAAGACGGCCGAAGGTGATGGGCGATGCATCCCAATCCTTGCGAGATTCCTCCTGCCATTTGGCCCAGACGGCGTCGTGACGCTTGCCGATCGCGGCCTTGCGGTCGGCGATGCGCTTTTGCAGCTTGCCGTCCTTGGCGATCCGCTCGCGGCAGATGCGCGTCAGCTCGGGGATGCCGAGCGCGGTGTCGCCGATGGCGCGGATCGAGGTCGGCTGCATCCGGCAATAATCCATCGCCCATTTGCTAATGTTGATCTCGGCATAGCCGATCTCGACATAGTCGCAGTTTTCGGGCGGCAGGACTTCCAAAGTGCGGCTGGTGCTGTTCAGCTCCGTGAGTTGTTTCTCCCAATCGCGCACGTCCAGACCGACAATGAGATCGGTATGCCGCAGCGACTCCTTGTCCATGCTGAGGCAGAGCGGGTGCTTGTTCGGGAAGTTGAGCGAATTGTTGATGTCCCAAACGGCCGCGCCGGTGGTTTCCGCAAGCTCCACCAAGCTCTCGAAGCCGCCCGGCCGGCGGCCGACAAACTCCGCCAGCAGCATGGGATGCTCGGCTTTCAGCAGCTTGTCGGCGATGGCCTCGACCGCGCGCGGATCGGGCATCATCGGCGCCGGCGTGGCGACGGAGGCTTCCGGTGGCAGCGGCACGTCGTCGGTGAGCGCGGTTTCCTGCAGCGCGGCGTCGTAGCACATGTAGACCGGGCCGCGCGGCTCCGTCGTCATGATGGAATAGGCGCGGGCGAAAGATTCCGGCACGCCATGGATCGACGTCGGCTGGTAATCCCATTTCACGTAGTCGCGGATGGCGTTGCCCTGCACCAGCGCCGTATGCGTCCAGTCGATATGCGGCCTTCGCTTGGCCTCATCCATCGGGCCGGTGGCGCCCATGATGAAGATCGGAACGCGATCGATGTAGGCGTAATAGATGGCCATGCAGGCATGCAGCAGCCCGACCAGGTTATGCAGGATCACCGCCGTCGGCTCGCCGGTGGCCTTGGCATAGCCGTGCGCGATCTGCACCGCGATCTCTTCGTGATTGCACAGCATCATCGGCGGTTTGTTGTCGCCGTAGTTCACCAGCGAGTCGTGCAGCCCGCGAAAGCTCGCGCCGGGATTCAGGGTGATGAAGGGGAAGCCGTAGCGCTTGATCAGGTCAACGATGATGTCGGATTGCCACTTGGTGTAGTTCTTAGTTTTTGCGTCCATCGGGATACCTTCGTTACTCGGACCGCCATCGGCTGCGAGAAAGGCTCCGCGTGGCGGGCGCGAAGTCTCCCGGCACCGAAACCGATGCCTGGGTGGGTTTTATCTTGAAAACTTACGGCTTGAAAAGAAGGCTGGCTACGAGGGCGGAACGGCGCTGAATGCAGGCCTAGCCCTGAAAAAGCCCCGGCCGGCAAAGCCGTCTGGCTCCGCCGGCCGGGATCACTGACGTCCTCGCGCAAGCCGCGCGTCTTACTTGTCGGCCTTCAGCATCTCTGCCGTCTTTTTCACCGTCGCAGGATCGGTCTTGTAGGCATCGATGACGATCTTCTGCACTTCCTCACCGGAGATGGGGGTGACCTCCAGCTTCGCCTTTTCGGCTTCGGCCAGGAAGTCCTTGTCCTTCATCGTATCCATGAAGGCCTTGCGCAAAGTGGCAACGCGGTCGGCCGGAACGCCCGGAGGCGCCACGAACGGCCTGCCGAGAGCCTGCCGCGCAAACACCAGCGTGAGGATTTGCTTCTGCTCCGGAGTCTTCGCCAAATCCAAGATGGCCGGAACATTCGGGAGGTCGGCGTGCTTCTGCAGCGACAGCTGCACCAGGACGTTGATCGTCTTCTTGTCGAACCAATCCTTGCGCGTCGTCACGACGCTTGACCACGACCAGCCGCACCGGCCCTGAACTTCTCCGCGCTCCATGGCAAGGCTGATGTCATTGCCGCCCGGATAACCGGTCACGATTTTGAACTTGGTTCCAAGCACGCCGTTGACGATGCGCGGGAACTGATCGGTATCCGCGGACGGGCCGGTACCGCCGACGATAAGTTCTTTGGTAAAGAGTTCTTCTATTTTCGTGATCCCGGTGGTGTTCCACGAGACGCAAACGCTTACTTCATCATTCGCGCTGCCGATCCAGTTGTATTTGCTGGCGTCGAATTGCGCGGCTTCGTTACCGAAAAGCGGATCGAAGGCAGCGCCGCGGGCGATCGTCCCGAACACCGTGCCGTCCTTCGGCAGGGTGTTATAGATCTGGTTGGCGAGCTTGAGGCTTCCGGCGCCGTCCAAGTTCTTCACGACGACCGAGGGATTGCCCGGAATGTGCTTGCCTATATACCGCGCGATCATGCGCGCATAGACATCGTAGCCGCCGCCGGCGCTGTAGCCGACGTAAATCTCAACCGTCTTGCCCTTGTAGAAGTCCGCCGGGCTTTGCGCCCATCCGGTCGTGACCGGCGCTACGGCGAGGACGGCTGCTGCCGCCATGCAGCGCGCAATATTACTGATCCGCATGTTCATTACTCCTTGCTCCCTGATTGGCAGGCTTTACCAAAGGCCCTTACCGTGGTGCTAACCCATTCACATTCAAAGATCATATGAAATGTGGCTTGGCGTCGCGCCTTGAGGCGGGGGTGGTTAATCCAGGTTCTGGTTTCCGAGTTTGGTAGGGAAATAGCCCACTTTGGAGGCCGCATAAAGGCAGATCGGAACCTGTATTTCAATGCAGGCCGGCGCAATTCTGCTTTGCAGCTTGATTATTCCGCGCCGCACAAGAAGCCGGTTAAACGTAGATCGGCCGATCCCGATGCCATACAGTCCCGCCCGCAATTCAGACCTTGGAGGACAGAACCTTGCCTTTTACGACTGCGAACGGGATCAGCATTCACTACAAGCTTTCCGGTCAGAAGGGCCCTGTCGTCCTGCTGCTGCACGAAATGGGGGGATCGCTCGAAAGCTGGGACCAGGTGGCGCCCGGTTTGAGCGAAAGCTTTCGGGTGCTGCGTTATGACCAGCGCGGCGCGGGCCTGACGGAAAAGGTGCGTCAGCCGTTCACCAATGAAACCGCGGTCGAGGATATCGAGGGGCTGCTGCAGGAACTGAAGCTCGATCCGCCTTACCATATTGTTGCTGTTGCGGCCTCCAGCACCCAGGCGCTGTTGTTCCGCGAGCGCCATCCCAATTGGGTGGCGTCGCTCGTCCTGTGCAATCCCGCGCTGGGCGTCGATCCGAGCCGCGCCGGGGCGCTTAACGACCGCGCCGATCTTGCGGAGCGCGAAGGCATGCGCGGCGTGTTGTCGATGACGCTGGAAAAATCCTATCCGCCGGAACTGACCGACCGCGAAACCTACGAGAATTATCGCGGGCGTTATCTCGGCAACGACCCCGTGGGATTTGCCCATGCCAACCGGATGCTGGCGCGCACCAACGTGACCGGCATGCTGCCGGACATCAAATGCCCGACCTTGGTGGTGGGAGGCCGTCAGGATACGGTCCGCCCGCCGGCGGGAAGCCAGGAGATCGCCGGCAAAATTCCCGGCGCGCGTTTCGAATTGATCGATGCCGGGCATTTCATGCCGACGACGGGAGCGGCGGCGCTGCTCGGCCTGCTCAAAGATTTCCTGCGCAAGTAACATTCCAAGGACGAGGTTTTCCCTGCCATGCGTGTCAAAGCCAACGGCATCACGATCAACTATCAAATCGACGGTCCCGAGGGCGCGCCGTGGCTGGTGTTCAGCAACTCGCTCGCGACCAACCTCTCCATGTGGGACGAGCAAGTCGCGGCGCTGAAAAATTCGTTCCGTATCCTGCGCTATGATCAACGCGGACACGGCGGCACTGAAGCGACCGATGGCCGTTACACCTTCGACCTGCTGGTGGCGGACGTGGCGGCGCTGTTCGATGCGCTGTCGATCAAACGCGCCCATTTCGCCGGCATTTCCATGGGAGGCATGACGGCGCTTGCCTTCGCCCAGCGCCATCCGGATCGTGTCGACCGGCTTGTGCCCTGCGATTGCGGCCCCGCCTCCAGCCCCGCATCGGCCCAGCAATGGGAGGAACGCATCGCCATCGCCGAAAAGCAGGGCATGGAGCCGCTGGTGGATGCCACCGCGCGGCGCTGGTTTCCGCCTGAATTTATCGAAGCCAACCCGGCCGTGTTTCAGCGCGCCTGCGACATGATCCGCAACACGCCGGTGAAAGGCTTCATCGGCTGCGCCGGGGCGCTGGCGAACTATGACCTGCGGCCCGGGCTCCCCAACATCAAGGCGCCGACCCTGCTCATCGTCGGCACCAAGGACGCCACCGTGCCGGGCATCAAGGCGATTAACGCCGCAGTGCCGGGCTCAAAGGTGGCGGAGCTGGAGGGCGCCGGGCATCTTTCAAATCTGGAACAACCGGCCAACTTTACCCGCGCGCTACGGGACTTCCTGGATGTCCGCTAAAGCGGCCTGGTTGAGGTATCGCTTTTCGCGAGGGGGGATTGCACCGGTGGAATAGCGCTTTGTCTCGTATCAGTGCAAAGTCTCGGATAGCGTAATATCTAACGTTAATATCGGCCGCGTGGATGGCGCGGCCTGCCAATCACAAGACGGGCTGCAAAAGCCCACGTCTACAGGAGGAAATGATGTCCGTTGCGGCCAAATCCCCCGAAACGCAAGCAAGCCCGGCGATGTCGAGCAAGGCGCGCGAGCTGATGGAGCAGCTCAACACGGACGCCAAGCAGCATCACATCTGGGTGCGCACTCAGATGAATGCGCCGGCGCAGCTGCCCTGGTTCACCAACACCGGTGGCGACACCGGCATCGCCCCGATGGCCAGCGGGCGCGTCGCCGCCAATCAGATGAAGACCGCGGCTCATCACTGGCGCTGGAAGGAATACGGTCCGTTCCTGAATCGCATCGCCGGCATCGCCAGCGCGGCGGATGTGTCGCCGATCGAATTCGCCGACCGGCAGAGCATCCTGCTGACCAATCCCGGCCTCAACGGGCGCTTGCAGGTCACCAACACCATCCGCTGCGCCATCTCCATCTACAATCCAGGCGACGTGGCGCCCGCGCACATCCACAGCCCGAACGCCAGCCGCACCATTCTCTCCGACAAGGGCGGCTACACCAACGTCGAGGGCGAGCGCTGCGAGGCGGTGCGCGGCGACATCATCATGACGCCGAATGGCACCTGGCACGATCACGCCAACGACGCCAAGTCACCGGTGATCTGGATCGACATGCTGGACTGGCCGCTGATGGAGTTCCTCGACTGCGCCTGGGTGGACCAGGAATACACCGGCAAGGCGGGCAGCAACGAGAAAAGCCAGCCCACTGTCCATGCGGACGGCCACTCGGCACGGCTCTATGGCAACGGCGGCTTGATTCCCACCTTCGTCAATCACCAGCGCGGCTGGGGCCAGAACCCGACGCCGATGATCCACTATCGCGGCGCCGACATGCGCGCGGCGCTCGATCGTCTGCGCAAGGAAGAAGGCGATCCCTATGAAGGGATCCAGATGCAACTCGTCAATCCGATCACCGGCGGGCCAGTGTTTTCCACGCTGAACTACACGGTGCAACTGTTGCGCCCGGGCGAGGAGACGAAATTCAAACGCGAAACCTCAGGCACCTTCATCGTCGTGATGGATGGCACCGGCTATTCGGAAGTCGGCGGCAAGCGCTTCAATTGGGAGCCGAACGACATCGTGGTGGTGCCGAACTTCCAGTGGCGCCGCCACGTCAACACCGGCAAGACCGACGCGGTGCTCTATGCCGTGTCCGACGCCTCGCTGTTGAAGAATATCGGCCAGTACCGCTCGCAAGGAAAGAAAGTGGACGGCACGGTTGTTCAGATCGTTGCGTAAGCTGCGATATTTCTTCACCTCTCCCATAGGGAGAGGTCGACCGCGAAGCGGTCGGGTGAGGGGTTACGGACTCACTTGGGCCCGCCCCCTCACCCCGACCCTCTCCCCCACGGGGAGAGGGAGAAGAAAGTGCGCCGCCTTCGGGCGGCGCTTTTTTTATTTTTCAAATAGGCGCGAAATTATCTCCTCATGGTGAGGAGCGTCCGAAGGACGCGTCTCGAACCATGAGGCCCATCCTTCGAGACGGCGCTTCGCGCCTCCTCAGGATGAGGTTGGAACGCTATTTCTCGTCGACGATCCGGTTGCGGAGCGTGCCGATGCCGGAGATTTCCACCTCCAGCACGTCGCCCGCCTTCATCCAGACCGGCGGATTGCGCTTGCCGCCGATGCCTTCCGGCGTGCCAGTGGCGATGATGTCGCCCGGCGAGAGCGGCGTGAACTTCGAGCAGAAGGCGATGATGGCGGGAATGTCGTGGATCAGCATGTCGGTGCCCGACTTCTGCATCTCCTGGCCGTTCAACCGCGTCTTCAGCACGAGCCTGGTGGGATCGGGGATTTCGTCGGTCGTCACCAGCCAAGGACCGGCGGGGCCGGTGGCAGGGAAATTCTTGGAAGCGACCAGCGAATACTTGGTGAAGTCGCGCGCGCTGCCGTCGCAGAAGCAGGTATAGCCCGCGATATGGCTGAGCGCGTCCTTCGGCTCGATGGCGCGCCCGGCGCGGCCGATGACCAAAGCCAGCTCACCCTCGAAATCGAAATTGTTCGACGCTTTTGGCTTGACCATCTCGCTTTCATGCGCGGCGAGCGTATCGGTGAAGCGCGTGAAGATGTTGGGCAGCGCCGGAGCGTCGTGCCCGGATTCCGCGGCGTGGGATTTGTAGTTGATGCCGACACATAGAATTTTCCCAGGATTGGGGATCACCGGCAGGAATTGCAGGCCGGCCAGCTTCTGATCGGGCTTGATGCCTTCGGCGGCCTTGCGCATCTCATCCAATGCGCCGCCGGCCAGCGCATCGCGCAACGTCGCATAGCGGCGATTCAGGCGGTCATTCATGGTGATGACCCCGTCGCCGACCACGACACCGAACGACGGCTTACCGCCGGCAACATAACTCGCGAGTTTCATCTCCCGGTCCTTACTTCTTTTTCTCCTCATGCTGAGGAGCATTGCGAAGCAATGCGTCTCGAAGCATGGCGATTTGGTCCCATCCTTCGAGACGACCGGCTTCGCCGGCCCCCTCAGGATGAGGTCGAAAGTTGCGTCACGCCTTGTGCTTGTGTTCGTGGACGTAGACGGGCCCACCGTCCGGCCGGTTCAGCAGCTTGCCGCAACCGCACTTGTTCGCCCAATATTCCCAGGTGCGCCAAGTCTCGGTCGAATAGGGGCTGTAGCCGCGGTTGCGGGCATCGATCTCGCCCTGCGAGAGGTAGCGGATCTTGCCGCCAAGCGTCTTCGCGTTCTGCAGGATGCGCGCGTTGCGCGGCAGATAGACCGACATGCGCACGACCTCGATTAGCGACTTCGACGCCGCGGCGAAGCCATGACCGGCCATCAGAGCGACATTGTTGCCGGCGAGCTTCTTCGCCAGATCGCGTGCCTGATCGATGTTGGAGACCAGCACATTGGTATCGCCGAAATTATCCGCGATGTCCCACACCGGCACATTGGCGCCGATGAAACTGCCGGCATGGATCACCGGCCGTAACGGCGTGTCGGCGGCGATGCCGAAAGGCAGAGTGTCCTCGGCGTGCGCATGCACCACCGCCATCACATCCGGACGCGCTTCCAGAATCCCCGCATGAATGAAGCGCTCGAGATAAAGCGGGCGCTTCTCATCCCGCACAGGCTGACCGTCCATGCCGAATTCGACGATGTCCTCGAACTCGACCAGTTCGGGCGCGAGCGAACGAGCGAGGAAGAAGTGATTGGGCTTGTCGGGATGGCGGATGCTGACGTGGCCATAGGCATCCACAACGTCCTCGTTCGCCAGGATGCGGTTGGCGATCACGAGGTCCTTCATGATGTCGTCGATCTTGCTCATAGCGATAACCTCCGAAATCAGAACGCCGGTTCGGTGTGCCCATAGGTCTTCGCGAACAAATCTTCGATCGGCATTTTCTTGGGGATGAAATGCTGCTCGTGCATGTAGCGCACCAGCGCTTCCAGCGTCGGGCGATTGTCCTCGACGCCATAAGGCCAAGGATCGTCGCCGAAGACGTCGCGGATTTCGTCGAGTTGCGCGGGAAGGAACGGCATCATGTAACGCAACGCGCGCGTCGAGAACATCTTCTTCAGCGCCAGAACCTTGGCTTGTACGAAGGCGTTGTAAAGGCTGGTCGCAACGAAGGGATGTTTCTCGTAGACATCCTTGCGAATGGCGATGAGATGCATGATCGGAAAGATCTTGGTCTTGGCGTAATAGTCTTTTTCGTCCTGATAATAATTAGGCAACAACCGCGCGACGTCGCCTTTCTTAAGAACGGATCGCGGCACGCTTGTGCCCATCGTGCAATCGACCTCGCCCGCGGCCAGCATATCGTCGAGCGACTTGCCGGCATCCGCGTAAGTAAGATTGGGCTGTTTGAGCAGCGGCAGCACATGCGGATCACCATGCGATCCGGCGGTATTGATTGCGCCTTGCACCCATTTGACGTTGGAGAAATCGACGCCGTATTCGTCGCTCAGGAGGCCGCGGACGAAGATCGCCGCCGTCATCGTGTAGAGCGCGACGCCGATGCGTTTGCCCTCGAGATCCTTGGGCTTCTTGATGCCCGATTTCTTGTTGATCGCGATGACGTCGTGACGGAACGAGCGCGACGGAAAGACCGGCAGTGCGATGAAATTGCACTTTCCGGCGGCCAAACGCTGGATGTATTCGGAGCTCGAATATTCGGCGACGTCGAATTCCTCCCCGCCCGACATGCGATCGAAGATCGGCCGCGGCAGCTCGATCGGGATGAAATTGAGATCGATGCCTTCCGGCTTGATCTCTCCGGTATACAGCGGCTGCAAGCGGTCATACAGCGATGCCGCAAAGTTGAGCTTCAACGGGGCCATTGCTTCCAATCCCTGAGTTTTGCGGGAAGGTTAGTTTTCGTCGACGACGGAGTTCCGCAAGACGCCGATTTCCGGGACTTCGACCTCGACGACGTCGCCGGCCTTCAGCCACTTCGGTGGATTGGAATGGCCGCCGGCGCCGGTCGGCGTTCCGGTCATGATCATGTCGCCGGGGCGGAGCGTCGTGAAGGTGCTGATGTAATTAATCAGCCAGGCGAAATCCCAGGTCAGGTGCGCCGTGTTGTCGTCCTGCCGCAGCTCGCCGTTGACCTTGGTCGTCAGGTGAAGCCCCTTGCCGGGGTTCACGTCCTCAGCCGGCACGAACCAGGGGCCGAGGCTGCCGGACCGGTCGAAATTCTTGCCTTGCGTCACGTTCAAGGTGCCGTGCCGCACCCAGTCGCGCACGCTGCCTTCGTTGCCAAGAGTTAGGCCGCCGATCAGCTTCAGGGCTTGGTCCTTTGGGACATTCCGGCCTTCGCGGCCGATCACCAGCACGACCTCGCCCTCATAATCGAACTTGTCCGAGACTTTCGGCCGCACCAGCGGCTGCTCATGCCCGACGAAGGAACTCGGAAAGCGAACGAAGAGGTTGGGATATTTAGGTGTCGGCCGGCCGTCTTTATATTCCTCGTTGCGCTCGGGATAATTGATGCCGACGCAGATGATCTTTTCCTGGCCGAGGATGGGCGACAGCATCTCCACGTCGCGGACCTGGTAGTCCGGCGCTCCGGCGGCGGCCGCGCGCGCCTCGCCTATCGCATTGGCGCGGATGACGTCGAGGAGGGTGGGATATTTCGATAGCTTGGGCCCGAGATCGACGATCCCTTTGTCGGTGACGGCGCCGTAGCTGGAACGGCCGTTGGTGCGGAAGCTGGCGAGGCGCAAAGGAGACATGCGGGCAACCTAGCGCCGCGATGCGCCGCGTCAAGTCGCTTTTCTTGGTTTCCCGGGGTAGCGCTTGATTTGATTGAAAGGCGAAGGCAATAGGTTAGGCTGCCTTTCACATTAAACGCCGTTCAACCGAGCAAGCCCGCATGATCGTCGATTTTCAGCACCATTTCACCCCGCGCGAGCTGATCAAGGAAGACCCGGGGAACCGCCGGATCCTGCGCTACGACGAAAACGGCGCGCCGAGCTACACCATCCATTCCCTGCTCTACGATCTCGACGAGCACATCCGGATGATGGACGAAGCCGGCATCGACGCGGCCTTCCTCACCAGCGCCGCGGGCATGTGCGCGGACCTCGCAACCTCGCGGCTGGTCAACGACAAGGCCAAGCAGGCCGAACGGGACTATCCCGGCCGCTTCATCGGCGCGGCGCATGTGCATCCGCTCGGCGGCAGGGACGCCTTCAAGGAGCTGGCCCGCTGCATGGGCGACTACGGCTTTCCGGGCGTGGTGATCACGTCGGAAACCGACGGGCTTTATCTCGACGCACCGGAATATGAGGCCTTCTGGGCCGAGGCGGAGCGGCTCGGGATTTTTATCTTCGTCCATCCGGCGTTGAAGCTGAACCAAACAAAGCAATTCGACGGGTTCGACCTGGCGCGCGCGGTGGGCCGTGAATTTTCGCTGATCATGGCGACGATCCGGCTAATCGATTCCGGCGTGTTCGACCGGCATCCGAAGCTGACCGTGCACATGGCGCATCTCGGCGGCGGCATCGCTTCCATGCTCGGGCGCATCCGGGGCTTTCGCGACAAGGAATTCTGGGGCACGGCGGGCGATCCGCGCCACGGCGTCAAGGCGGAAAAGGATTTCGACTACTACCTGCGCAACAACATCGTGTTCGACACGGCGGGTTTCTGCGGCGAGATTTCCGCCATCAAGACGGCGCTGGTAGAAATCCCCGCTTCGCGCATCGTCTTCGCCACCGATTATCCGCAGGAAATCCGCGAGCGCCATGTGGTGCGCGACTTCGTGAAGGAACTGCGCGCGCTCGGCGGCGCCGGCGAGAAAATTCTTGCCGACAATGTCAACTTGCTCCTGCCTGCGCGGAGTAAGTAGATTCACATGCGCGATCGTTAAAATAATTTAGATCATTTTTACCCTGATCGCAGCTGTACGTATTTCCTGATACGGCTCGCAGACCACGCTGCTTAACCTTTGTCTTTAATCCTTCCGGCCAGGGCCGGAGGGAAAGCAGATGGAGCTTGATTCTTTTGCAGAGCACTTGGCGGTTATCCGCAAGCGCTTCGCTTCAACGGTTGAAGGCAAGATCGCCGAAGCTTGGGAGGCATTGCCTCAAGCCGTAGGCGATGACGCCACGGCGGTGGAGAAAGTTGCCGTCGCGTACCAGCAGGTCCACCGCATATGCGGTGTGGCCCCGACGGTTGGATTCCCCGCGACTGGCAAAGCCGCCCGCTCGGCAGAAGACCTCATTATCCAAGCATTCCGCGGCAAGCGCGGATTCACCCTCAGCGAAGCAAAAATCGTGCAGCAGGCCCTGGAAACACTCAGGACCGTGGCTCAATCCGAATTAGAATTGATGAAATGAGGCGGGGATCAAGCGTCATGTCCTTTCATATTCACCTCTCACTGTTTGCTGTTCTTGTTCTGACGCTTGCCGTCTCAACTGAGATTCGAGGGCAAACGAGAACTCAAGTCGCGGCACCCGCGGTACCCTTTGTGATGACCGGCAGAATCGCGGAAACCGGCCAACTGCAAAATGCCGGCCGGACAGGCACGATCACGTCCCTGGTCACCTTGGCGGACGTAGGTTTTGGCGCCGGCTTCCGCTTCGCCAATCTCGGCGGCCGCCGCGAAATCTTCGTGCCGATGCCGCAGGGCGCGGACATCAACCCCACCGAGCTTGTGCTGATCGTGGATGACATCAGCGCTCATCAAGCACGCCGCAGCCTGGAAGTGCTGGTGAATGATCGCAGCCTCTCGGCGCTGGCCCTTGATGGGCGCAGCATGGGCCGGGTTATCCGGATTCCTCTCGCTGCCGGCAAAGCGCGCGACGGCTTTCTCAAGCTTTCCTTTCTCTATTCCGGCGCCGCTACACAGGATCGCTGCATCGATGTGCGCTATGTCGGGGATAGCCTGACCATAAGACCAGACTCGGCGGTCGAATTCGCTCTTCCTGCCAACGGGACTCTCGATGTCGCCACCACCGTCGCGCTGATGCCGCGCGATGCCGCGGTGGTGTTGTCCAGCCGCCCCTTGTCGCCTGCGGACATCGCGGGCGCATTGACCGTCGCTCGCGCGCTGGAGGCTTCCGGAAGGCATGTGAGCTTTCATCGCGGCGCCGCGGCCTTGGCTGATTTGTCCAAGAGCACCGAGCCGCGCCGCTGGTCACGCGGCATCGTCGTGATCGGTCCGCGTGACGAGTTCGCCGCCTATGTCGAGGGGCCGCCAGTGGTCGTCGCAGGACCTCCGTCCGGTTTCGGCGCCATCGCCGCCGTGCGGTTGGCGGGATTTCCGGCCCTGCTCATTGCCGATACTTCCGCCATGGGCTCCGGCCGCCTTTTGGAAAGCCCATTCGTCCCGGCAATGCGCGGCGTCACGGCAGCCTCCATCGGTGAGATCAGGAAGCCGAAGCTGCCGGCCGATCGCATCACCTTCGACCAGCTCGGCCTTGGCCTCGGAATGGCCGACGTCTTCGGCCGCGCCGAGCTTTCGGCCGCGATCAATGCGCGCGCGCTGCCTTCCGGCACATTCATGTCGCGCCTTGTGCTGGACATCCTGGTGGCTCCCGATGATGCCGGAGAGAAGGCGGTCGTCAGCGTGTTCGTGAACGAGCGTCTTCTCGGCAGCGCCGTGGCCGCCAGTGGAGAGCCGACGCGGCTCGACCTCGCCCTGCCCAACGGGCTGGTGGGGTCCACGGCGAATATTCGCACCGTGGTGCAGCGGCGAAGCTCCTCGGGTGATTGCCGGTTTGAGCCGCAGGGTTATCCGGCGCAGATTCTGGGCTCCAGTTCGCTGGTGCTGTCGAAGCTGGAGACCGTCCAGGATTTTGCCGATCTTTCTCCGCGCTGGACCGACGGCGTGGAAATATGGCTTCCGCAAGCGGCATCCGAACGGCCGCTGCCGTTCCTTGGCCTGCTCTCCAATATCCTGAACACGTTATCGCCGGAGAGCGCGCCTATCGCCGTGAAATTCGTCGCGGCGGGCCTAAGCCCCGCGCCGGCCGCGCCCTTCATCGCCGTCAGCAACATGGCGCCGGCGGGCGCCAGCCCTCTGGTGCACTTCGACCGGGGAAGGGTGACGGTCATGGACCGCGACGAGCACACGCTGCTCGACATTGGCGGCTTCACTTCCGGAGCAGTAGCGCAACTCGTCACCGCCAACGGCCATCCGGGCATGTGGATCAAGCCGCTGGCCGCCGATGGAGCTTTGCCAAATCCCATGGAGCTGCGGATCGATCGCGGCAACGTCGCGGTCTTCGATGAAAATGGGACGTCGCTGGCGATGTCGACCGAGCGGGATACGTTGGTGAAGATCGCCTATCCCGATCATGTGTCATGGGCCAGCGTAGCGGCCCGGTTCCGACCTTGGTTCATCGGTGCGTTGTGGGTTCTTGGCACGGTGCTCTTCCTGTTCGTGTTGCAGCACATGTATCGCCGCAGAACCGATACCGCGCGCGATTAGGCCGCCGCCATGGCACAGCTATCGCCAGGTGATCGCGCGCTCGGCGATGTTCTCGTCGGCCGAGGCATCCTGACGTTGCCGCAACTCGACGAGGCCGTGCACCTCGCCGAAAAGTGGAATGTGCGGCTTGGCGACGCGATCCTGGCGCGCAACTGGATACCGCCGGATGCCTATTACCAGGGGCTTGCTCATTACTATGATCTGCCCTTCGTCAAACTCGAGCGCGACCTGCCCGATGAATCGCTGCTGCTCGCCGCCGATGCCGATACCTATGCGCAGAGGCTGACGATGCCCTGGCGACGGAACGATGGGCGCATCGTTGTCGCCACCGCCGAACCGGGGCCGGATACCCTGCTGTTCGCGCGCCAGCGGTGGGGAACCGCCATCGACTTCGTGGTCACTTCCAAATTCGACATCACCTGGACGGTGCAAAGCATGTTTGGTGTCCTGCTGTCGCAGCACGCCGTCTATGAGCTGGCCGAGCAAGATCCCGAAATGTCGGCGTGGCAGGTTTGCACGCCCCCGCAGGTCATCGTCGGCTATGCCTTGCTCACCGCCGTGATGGCGGGGCTTGCGCTGGCGCCGATTGCGACGCTGATCGCGCTCAACGTAGGAATGGGAATCTTTTATCTCGGGAATTTCGTGTTCAAGGGAATTCTGGTCGCCGCCGGCGGCGGGCGCTCGGTGAAAAACGATCACGCCATTGAAATCATGGCCCGCCAGCTACGGGATGAAGAGCTGCCGGTCTTCACCGTACTTGTGCCGATGTTCCGCGAGGCTGAAATGCTGCCAACGCTGGCCCAGGCCTTGCGGCAGCTCGATTATCCGCTCGGCAAGCTCGACATCAAGATCGTGCTGGAGGATGGCGACCGCGAAACCATCGAGGTGGCGCGCACGCTCGGCCTGGAAGGCGTGTTCGAAGTCATCCGCGTGCCGCCTTCGCTGCCGCAGACAAAGCCCAAGGCTTGCAATTTCGCGCTCCGCTTCGCGCGCGGCGAATATCTGGTGATCTACGACGCGGAGGACCGCCCTGAACCGGACCAGCTCCGGAAGGTGGTGGCGACCTTCATGCAATCGCCGCCCGAAGTGGCGTGCCTGCAATGCTGCCTCAATTACTACAACGCGAGTGAGAACTGGTTGGCGCGGATGTTCACGCTCGACTATTCGCTCTGGTTCGACCAGATGCTGCCTGGCCTGGAGCGGCTGCGTATTCCTATTCCGCTCGGCGGCACGTCCAATCATTTCAAGATCAAGGTCCTGCGCGAGCTGCACGCCTGGGACCCATTCAATGTCACGGAGGACGCTGATCTAGGCCTTCGCCTGACGCAGAAGGGCTATCGGGTCGGCGTGGTGGATTCCACAACCTTCGAGGAAGCGAGCTGCCATGCCGGCAACTGGGTGCGGCAGCGGTCGCGCTGGATCAAAGGCTATATGCAGACATTTCTGGTTCACACCCGGCGGCCACTGCACCTGCTGCGGACCGCCGGCCCTCTCGGATTCCTTGGCTTTGTGTTTTTCATCGGAGGCACCGTGCTCGCCGCGCTGCTGAATCCCATTTTCTGGATTCTCTACTTCTTCTGGCTCGCCGCCTTGGCGACAGGTTTCGATATCGTGTTCCCGGAGTTGCTGCTGTTCCTTAGTCTCTTGAATCTCCTGGCAGGCAATGGCGCCTTCATCTATCTCAGCATGCTCGCGCCGATCCGGCGCGGATGGCTCAATCTCATTCCTTACGGCCTCACCGTCCTCGGCTATTGGGTGCTGATGTCGGTCGCGGCCTATCGCGCCCTTTGGCAGCTCATTTACGATCCCTTCTACTGGGAAAAGACGCAGCATGGCGTCTCCAAACTGGCGGCCGCAGACCTGGCGCGTGTGCGGAGCGCTGCGCCCTGATGCGCACGTTCTCAACCATACCGATCATGCTGTTTACGTTCGTCTGCGCGCTAGCTCTGGCGGCATCGGCGGTCGGCACGGGCATGGTCCCTGACGACGCGGTCGCGTTATGGGCAGCAGCCGTGACGGCAGGCGATGGCGAACTGTCAGTCGGATCGATCGTCGCCGCCTATCCGAGCATCCCGTTTCTTGCCACGACCCTGACGGAGCTGATCACTCCGGCCGGTACGCCCACGCCGGCCTTGTTGGCCGCCGCGATCTTGGCCCTCTTGGCCGGCGTCTGGTTCCACGCACTGCTCGCCCTCGGGCTACAGGCATGGCTCGCGGCGATCGCGACGCTCCTGCTCGCGTTTCATCCGATGCTGTTGCGTGCGGCAATGGCCGGCCCGGGAGAGATGTTCCTTGCGGCATCCCTCTATTTCTTTGGGATCAGCCTGTATGATCTGCGCGCCCGCACCAATATCCCCGAAGTGATGATGACCGGGCTGGCGCTGCTGGCCGTGGCATTCTCGCACCCGATCGGAGCTGCCATCGCGGCGGCGGCGGTGCCCTTCCTGGCTTTCGCGGTTCGGCCGGTTTTTGTGGCCGGATCGGCGGTCAACATCGTGCTGACGCTGGTGTTCCCGACAGTTTTCGCCGCGGCCGCCTTTGCCTATGTGTCGTGGGTGTTTCCCGGCGACGGCTGGAGATTCTTCGCGTCGAATGAAAGTACCCCCGTCTGGATCGCCAGCCTCGGCCGCCTGACGCCCGGCGGATTGATCGGGATGCAGGCGCTGGAGGCCGGATTCATCATCGCGGCCGCGATCGCAATGGCGGCACCCGCTGGCATCGCCATCATAACTTGGGTTCATCGCCGCCGCCCGCTGGCGGCGCCGGCCGTTATCTTCGCCGCGACGGCTGTGACCGCCGCGGTATTCGCCGTCGCCACCGGGCTGTTCGGTCATCCTGTTACGGTGACCGTCGCCGCACCCGTGCTTGCGGCCGTCGTCCTCACCCGCGTGCCAATCGCGCACTATCGCCGCGCGACTGTCATACTGCTGCTTGTGCTCGGATTCGCCGGCGGAGCCCTTGGGCTTGCTGCCGTTGATCCGCGGACTACCACTTCGCTTGTGGCGGCGCTGCAAGGGCGGGCCAGCGATCAAGAGCGCGCCGACGCCCTTGGCCTTGGCGGCGCGACCGGAAGACGCGACGGTATTCTGGTAGACGCCTTCAACTCACCCGCGGTGGTGCTGGGGCGCGGACATTCATCAGGACTTTTTCTGCCATCGGGCGATCGCTTCAATATCGCGATGTTGTTCTCGCGGATCGAGGCGCCCTTCGTCGCCGTGCCGGACCCTCAGAGCCGCCTCGGCGCCGCCGACCGGCTGAACAAAGCGTTCCCGCTTCTCTATCGCGATGGCACGCCCGGTTATCGGCTCATATACCAAAACAATACGTGGCGCTTGTTCGCACGCCAGTCACTCGATGTCGTTTACGTAAATTGACGTTCGGACTCTTACAATGAATTGCATAACAAACATAAGCAAAACTACCGAGGCTCAAATGCGTATACTTGTCGTGGACGATTCCGAGGACTCGCGTGACATCACCGAAGCCGCGCTTCTTTCCGCCGGATACAAAGACGTACAGACTGCGGCCTCCGCTTGGGAAGCTTTCAAGATATTGAACATCGGCTGCACCGGCGAATTCTCGTCGGGCGCCGATATCATTCTGCTCGATATCGTGATGCCGGAAATCGACGGCATCGAGGCCTGCGCGCGCATCCGCAACGATCCGCATTATGCCGACATGCCCATCATCATGGTCACATCGCTCGATGATATGGACAGCCTGGCAAACGCCTTCGTGGCTGGCGCCAACGACTACGTGAACAAGCCGGTGAACCGGGTGGAGCTGGTCGCCCGCGTGCGCGCGGCGCTGAAGCTGAAGGCCGAGCTGGACCGGCGCATGACGCGCGAGCGGGAATTGCTCGCTTTCATGTCGAGCTGGGGAGACCGCCACTCGACCCTATGGACCGATGAGACGACCGGTCTTTTCGTCGGCGAGGCAGCGGAAGCTTATCTGACGGCGGCCACAGAGGGCCACGGGGAACAGGTGGTTTCCATCCTGGCGCTGGAGATCGACCGGCTCGACGCGTTCCGCGCCACTCATGGCGATCACGCCTCACGAAATGTCCTGGCGCGCGTGGCGCAAGCTGTATGCGACCTTCCCGCCAAGGTCGGGGTTGTTCCCGCCGCCTACCGCAATGGCGTGATCGTGCTGGTCGCGCCGGAAATCGGGGCATCCGAAGCAACCAAGCTCGGAAAGATGCTGTGCACCGCCGTGTCGCGGCTGAATTTGGAAAATCCTGAATCGGTCGCGGCCGATCATGTCACCGCCAGCGTGTCGGTCGTGACGGGCCAAGTCCGCCAAGGCATCGACCGCGTGGAACTGATGACGCGCGCGATCTCGGCGGTGCAAGCCGCCACCGCCGCGGGCGGAAACCGCGTGGCCGCCGTGACGCTGTAGCAATTTTTAGTTGCGTTAGTGCGTGGAGTAATGCGTGAGCCAACACATCCCAGCCGGGCTTTGCCTCGGGCTTGTTCTCCTGTCTCCTTCGCCGGTGCTTGCCGGGGCTTGGACCCTTCCGGAAGGCAAAGGCCAGGTGGTCGTCACGGGCACGTTGAGCACCGCCGATAAGGAATTCAACGGGTCCGGTTCGGCGCGGGCGACGCCGCGTTACGACAAATTCGAACTGCAAGGACTGATCGAATATGGCGCGACCGACCGCCTCACACTGATTGCATCGCCGAGCCTGCAATATGTGGACATCGAGGGATCCACGGGCGGACAAAGAACCGGCTTGGGTTATGCGGAGTTCGGCGGACGCTATCTGCTGATGCAGAGTGATTCCTGGGTGCTGTCAGGCCAAACCACGCTGCGCGTGCCCGGCACCTTCGAGAAAACCAATCCGGCGGCGGTAGGATATGCCGATCCCGAGATCGATGCGCGAGTTTTGCTTGGACGAAGTTTTTCCGCCGGCCCATGGCCGGCCTTCATCGACCTGCAACTGGCGCAGCGATTCCGCACCGGCGATCCTCCCGACGAATTCCGCGTCGACCTTACCTTCGGCCTGCGTCCGGCGCCGCAATGGCTGCTGCTAACGCAGTCGTTCAATGTTTTTTCCGAAGGCATGGGCGGACCCGCTTTCCCGAGCTTCGCCTATCACAAGTTCCAAATGAGTGTTGTGTATGAGATGACACCGGCCTGGGCCGTGCAGTTTGGTGCATTCACGACTTTTGCCGGCCGGAACGCGCTGCAAGAGAACGGCCTTATTCTTGGCACTGCCTACAAATTCTAACCGGCCTGTCTACTATATCTCGGCGTCTGCCACCTGTTCGATGGAAATCAGCAGGACGTCCAGCGCGCGTTCCACATTTTCCAGCGCGCCGCCCCCAAGCTTCTCGGCTATCGATTTTTCCAGTTCTTTGGCGTTATGCGTGATCTCGTGAAAACCAAAAATCCCGGACGCGCCGGCCAGCGCATGGGCAAAGGTCTTGATCTGCTCGAGCGCAGCGGCGCTTGCCGCCGTGTCGGCAAGATCCGCACGACAATGGATGAGAGCAGCGGCGTCCGCCCGCAGCCGCCGGATAAAACCGCCGCGCAACGCCGACAACCCCGCGGTGCGCAAATGGCTGCGAATGGAGGCCGCAAGCGTCATGGGGTCGAAGGGTTTTGAGATGACGCCGGTGGCGCCGAGCGACTTGAAATGCTCAAGCTCGCGCGTCTGCGCTCGGGCGGTCATGAACACCACGGGGATGTGAGCGGTCTGCGGGCTTTCGCGCAGCCGGGCCAGCGTGGCCGGCCCGTCCATCACCGGCATCATCACGTCGCACAGGATCAGGTCCGGCGGCCATTCCAAGACCGCCACGAGCACATCAATTCCTGAAGCACAACTGCGTATGGTGAATGCCGGATCGAGGCTGAGCGATAACTCGACGACCTCTCGGATGTCCGGCTCGTCGTCAACATGCAGAATGCGCAGTGCCGTCATGCGTGAACTGGTCCGTGGGGCGTGTTGAGGAATCGCTTCGGATATTTGCGCTCGATCACCGAGAGATTGCCGGCCATTCGTGGCGTATGGATTCGTGCTGTGTGCCATGTGCCGTCTATTACACAGGAACGTGATTAACAAAACAGAGTGATCAGCCTTTCCCCCGCACGAATTTTATTTTGAAAAATACGTACGCACAAAGTCCAGGTAAAAAATTTTCGCCAGGTGATCAGTTACCGTCACGATCAGCAAAATTACTTAAAACTTTCAGCGCAGCGCATCAGGCGATGGTATTGGCAAGTGTGCCGATGCGCTCGATCTCGATCTTCACGACGTCACCGGGCTGAAGGTATTCATTGCGCGCCGATCCCACGCCTGCCGGTGTGCCGGTAAGGATCACGTCGCCGGGATGCAGCGTCATTCCCGTGGAGAGATGCGCGATCTGCTCGGCGATGCTGTAGATCATTTTCCCGGTATTCGAATCCTGCTTGATCACGTCGTTGACCCAGAGCTTGATCGCGAGATTCTGGGCGTCGGGGATGTCGTGCGCCGGCACGATCCAAGGACCGAGCGGACAGGAACCGTCAAAGCTCTTCTGCCCGATCCAATCGGACTTGAAAGCCGAAGTGTCTGCGATATGCGGACGGCGCGAGAGGTCGCGCGCGGAGAGATCGTTTGCCGCGGTATATCCCGCAACGTAATTGAGCGCTTTTTCCACGGAGACATTCTTGGCGGGTTTGCCGATGACCGCCGCCAGCTCGGCCTCCCAATCCAGCTTCTGCGTGTAATGGGAGGCCGGGATTGTCGCGCCGGGATCGGTCAAGGAGCGCGACGCCTTGATGAAGTGCCATGGCTTCAGCCCAAGGCTTTTCGGGTCGGGTTCCGGCGGCCGGTTGGCGCGCCTGGCCATCTCGGCGGCATGATCGCTATAGTTCGCGCCGGCGCAGTAGATCGCCGACGGCCAGAGCACCGGCGCGCGCAGCCGTGTTTGTTGCAACGGCATGCCTTTAATATTGCGCGCAGCCTTGTCCACGGCGGCACGCAACGCATCGTCAGCGCGCGGCCAGTCGTTCAAGATGCCGAGCACGCTGGCGTAGGACGGCTGCGACGACAATTCCGCGGCGTCGAAAACGGTTTCACCGACGACGATCCCTGCGCGCGGGCCGTCCACCGATTGATAAGTCACCAGCTTGTACCCAGCCATGTATGTCTACTCCGCTGTCAGCTTTATTTGGAAAGCTCGCTCTTCCACATTTCCCAGTTGCGGTCCGATCCATGGCCCGAGCCCGCCTTATCCTGCGCGGAGGCGCGCTCGCGCAACTCGCATTCTTCCGGCGCGAGATAAGTCACCCGCCCTCCCCCCGCCATGATGATGGCCTGCGCCTGGATGCGGGCGTTGACCTCGGTGTAGATGGCGCGAGCGACGGCAACGCGGAGATTAGGACCCACCACCACGTCGCCATGGCCGCGCATGAGCGCGACCGGCGCATCTCCGAGGCTTTCCGCCAGCGCCTTGCCGAGCGCGGCGTTGCGGATCAACATATCCGTCATGCCCGCCGCCTCGCGGATATCGAAAACCGGCACGCCGGATCCCAGGAAGGCCGCCGTAGCGGAGAGAGCGCGCAACGGCAAATCGGTGACGCCGAAGGGGATCACACCGGGCGAGTGGCTATGGATGACCGCGTTGACGTCCAGGCGCTGCTTGTAAATTTCCGAATGGATGAAGCGCTCGCTGTAGATGCTTCGGCCCTGACGATCGACCGGCTCGCCGTCGCTGCCGAATTCCATGATATCGTCGTGCTTCACCCGCCCCGGCGCGGTCGCCCGGGCCATGAAGAACCGATCCGGGCGCTGCGGGCTGCGGATGCTCACGTGGCCGAAAGAGTCCACCACGCCTTGGGCGTGCAGGATGTGATTGGCGGTGACGAGATCGTCTATTTCGGCCTTGAGATCGCTGCCGGCCTGCACGCGGGACATGAAGTGATTTCCGTGGGCTGCAAAGATTTATTATTGCCGGGACCGGCAATACCTCATTGTCGAAAAAGATGAAGGCGCGGGTCAAGCCCGCGCCTGAAAAGAAGCCGTACGAAGGGAATGCTAACCGAAGATTTTCTTCAGCATCGACCGGAACCAGCCCGGTTTTTTCCCGGCATCCGTGGCCGTTTCACCTGCCCCCGTTGGAGCGGCTCCCGGTGCAACCACCTGCCCGAATTTTGCGAAGAACTCGGCCGCCAGCTTCTTGGCCGTGCCTTCCAGCAGCCGGCCGCCGAGCTGGGCGAGCTTTCCGCCGATATCGGCTTTCGCGTCATACGTCAGGATGGTCGCGCCGCCATCTTCCTGCAAACGCACCTTCGCCGAGCCTCGGGCAAATCCCGCCGCGCCGCCCGAACCTTCGCCGGTGATCGTGTAGCCATTCGGCGGGTCGATGTCGGACAAGGTCACCTTGCCGGAGAACGATGCTTTCACCGGCCCGATCTTCAGGACAACCTTTGCAGTCATCTCCGTGTCAGAAACTTTTTCGAGGCTCTCGCAGCCGGGAATGCATTGGCGCAACACGTCGGGGTCGTTCAGCGCCTTCCAAACAACAGGACGTGGAGCCTCGATGCGCTGCGTGCCGGTAATGTCCATGTCTTTCTACTTTCTCTCTCTTATGTCGCGATGGCGGTGCCGCGCGGCTGTCCGCCGCGGCGTACGGCGACGATTTCCGCCAGGATGGAGATGGCGATCTCGTCCGGTGTTATCGCACCGAGATCAAGGCCGGCGGGCGCTTTCAGCTTTGCCAGCCGTTCCGGTGCAACGCCTTGCTCGTTCAGTTTTGCTTTCAACGCCTCTGCCTTCTTGCGGCTGCCGACGAAGGCAACATATTCCGCTTCCACCGCCAGCGCCGCTTGCAGCGCCGCCTCGTCGCCGCGCCCCTGCGTAGCGACGACGACAAAACGCCGCGCTCCCTCATCCACCGGCAGCGCATAGCCTTCGATGCGGCGGTCTGCTTCCGCGAACGCCGTCTGTTCCGCCGTAGGCGCACAGACGGTTACCGCAAAGCCCATCCCGCGCCCGAGATTGGCGACCGCCACCGCGACCGGGCTCGACCCGCAGACCACGACCTGCGGTCGCGGCAGCACCGGTTCGACAAACACGTCCATGGTGCCCTGGCTCGGGCACATGTTCTTGGCAAAGCGCGTGCCTTCGCGCTCCTCGCCGGCTTGCAAGCCGCGCTCCTGCAGCACATCCGGCGGCTGCACGGAAACGAGACGCGGCTCGCCGTCCGCCAGCGCTTCCTTCGCCGCTTTCAAAACCGCCGTGCGTGCGCAGCCGCCGCCGATCCAGCCTTCCGAAATGCTGCCGTCAGGCAGGATCACCGCCTTGGCTCCGGCCTTAGCAGCGGTGGCGGCGACGGTGCGCACCACGGTGGCGAGCGCAAAAGGTTTGCCGCTCGCCTTCATGGTAGAGATGAGGTCGAGAATGTCGGCCGCGTGGTTCATGGTCAGATCCTCGCGAGGTAGGGTTCGAGAGCGGCAAGGCTCTCAAGATTATGCGCGGGCGCAAACAGGTCCACATAAGGCAGCGCCGCCTGCATCCCGCGCGCTTCGGGTTTGTAGTCGTTCCAGCCGATCAGCGGATTGAGCCAGACGATGCGCCGGCAGCGGCGGCGCAGGCGCTGCATCTCCCGGCCGAGCCGCTCCGGCTCGCCAGTGTCGTAGCCGTCGGAGACGATCATCACAGCCGTCCGCGAATTGATGACGCGCTTGGCGTGCCAGCGATTGAACGTCGCAAGGCTCTCCCCGATCTGCGTGCCGCCGCCGATGCCCTGCGCCATCAGCGACAGCCGATCGACCGCGCGGGTCACGTCGCGGTCGCGCAATGATTCCGACACATGCGCCAGTCGCGTGTGGAACACGAAAGCTTCCGCCTCGCGGAAGGCATCGACGACGCCATGCAGGAAGCGGACGAAAAAGCTTGTGTAAAGGCTCATGGAGCCGGAAGCGTCGAGCAAAATGACGAGCCGCAGCGGCTTCACCTTGCGCCGCCGCCAGACCAGCTCCACCGGCGTGCCACCGTGAGATATGTTGCGGTGAATGGTGCGCCGCAGATCGAGGCGGCGTCCGCGCCGGCGCACCTGCTGGCGGCGGACGAGCCGCGCGCGCATTTTGCGCGCCAACCGCGCGGCCAGCGCATGCGCCGCCGCCACGTCTTCCGGCGCAACGATGTGCCGCATATCGGCCCGCGCCAGCGTTTCGGCACGCGACGCGCCCTCGCGCTTGCCGCGCCCGTCCATGTCGGCGTTCTCGACGCCATCGCGTCGCTCCACATGATCGGGCGCGCCGGTTTCGCCCATGGGCGCCCCAGATTCACCAAGACGCTTAGGTGGCGTATCGCTTGACGTAGTAGCGCCGCTAACGCGCGCTTGGCGATGGCCGCGGCCGAGCCAAAAGGCATCGAAGACTTCGTCGAAGCGTTCCCAATCGGAATGCGTGGCGCAGAACAAAGTGCGCAGCGCGGGCTTGAGCAGCGACGGCCTTGTCGCGACCGGAGAGGCGAGGATGGCGAGCGCATCGCGTGTCTCGGCAAGCCCCGCCGTAAAACCATTGTCCCGCAGCGTGCGCACGAAGCCCGCCAGCCGCCGCCGGGTGGCGGGACCGATCGCATCGGCTGAATGGTGAAGCGCGGTGCTCATGCGTGGGTGACTTTTTGTGTCTCTTCCAGAATGACAAAGACCTGCGGAGCGACGGCTGGGTCAGAATCAAATGAGGCAACATCGGTCCGCGCTTTGACCTCCTCCGTTTTAGGAAGAGTGAAAAGAGGATCGTCGAGGCGCAAGACCAGGCAACACATGTCAGGCCACCTTCCCAAGGAGGCGGTCGGTGACTTCGCGCGTCAACCGCGACCGATCCTCGTGAGTCTTGAGCAGGCAAATCATTGTCTCATGCACGGCCTCGGGCTCCTGCCGCAGGTCCTGCACTTCGAGGCCCGCCAGCGTCGCCGCCCAATCCAGCGTCTCGGCGACGCCGGGCACCTTGCGCAAATCTTCCTTGCGGATCGCGCCCACCAGGCGCGCGATCTGCAGCGCGAGGGTAACGTCGATTCCGGGAAGCCGCGTGACGATGATCTTCGCTTCGCGATCCACGTCCGGGAAATCCACGTAATGATAGAGGCAGCGGCGACGGAGCGCGTCCGATAGCTCGCGCGTGGCGTTCGACGTCAGCACCACGCGCGGGATGGCGCGCGCCGTGATTGTACCAAGCTCCGGGATGCTCACCTGGAAGTCGGACAGCAACTCCAGCAGGAAGGCTTCGAATTCCTCGTCGGCGCGGTCCACCTCGTCCACCAGCAGGACCGGCGCCTTCTCCCGCCGGATGGCGGCGAGCAGCGGCCGCTCCAGCAGATATTTTTCCGAGAAGATGTGCTCCTCGATGCGATCGGCGTCCTCGCCCGCGCCTTCGCGCGCCTTGATGGCAAGAAGCTGGCGCTGATAATTCCATTCGTAGAGCGCGGCGTTCTGATCAAGGCCTTCGTAGCATTGCAAGCGGATCAGCTCGGCACCGTGCAGCGTCGCCAGCGCCTTGGCCACTTCGGTCTTGCCGACGCCCGCCTCGCCTTCCAGCAACAGCGGCCGCTTCAGGTAATCCATCAGCCACAATGCGGTCGCGAGATCGCGGTCGGCGACATAGCCTACGGCGGCAAGGCGATCGGAGATCTGGTCGCGGTTTGGGGTCATCGTTCTCTTAATATATGGCGGCACATTCCCAATTGCTCGTCATGCGCGGGCTGTCCCGCGCATGACGATAAATCGGGCACAACCTTGCGCCCTAAGTGAGATGGCCGGGACAAGCCCGGCCATGACGATTTGTGTTCTTTCCGGACGCACTGGCCGCGCGCGCCGGGCGCTCAGGGATGCAGCCCGAGCTTGTCGGCCACCATCCAGGTCCGCCACTGATCATGCGGCATGGCGATATGGGTCGAGCCGAGGAACTTGAAGGCGTCGTTCACCGCATTGGCGAAACACGGCACGCCGCCCACATTCGGGCTCTCGCCCACGCCCTTGGCGCCGATCGGGTGATGCGGCGACGGTGTCGTGGTCCAGTCGGTTTCCCATTTCGGCGTTTCCACCGCGGTCGGCAGGAAGTAGTCCAAGAGCGACGCCGTGGTGCAGTTGCCTTGCTCGTCGTAGTGGATCTCCTGACCCATGGCGATGCCGAAAGCCTCGGCCAAGCCGCCGTGGATCTGCCCCTCGATAATCATGGGATTGATGCGGGTGCCGCAATCGTCGAGGGCGTAGAAACGCCGGATCTTGGTCGAGCCGGTATCGACGTCCACATCGACGACGCAAATGTAGGCGCCGAAGGGGAAGGTGAAGTTCGGCGGATCGTAGTAGTTCACCGCCTCCAGGCCGGGCTCCATGCCGGGCGGAACACGATTGTAGGCAGCCCAGGCCAGCTCGGTCATGGTCTTGAAGCGCTCGGGGTTGCCCTTCACGCGGAAGCGATCGACGTCCCACTCAAGATCGTCGTCGTGAACTTCCAGGTGATAGGCAGCGATCATCTGCGCCTTGGCCTTGATCTTGCGGCAAGCCATGGCGGTGGCGGCGCCGGAAACAGGCGTGGAACGCGAGCCATAGGTGCCGAGGCCATAGGGCGCCGTGTCGGTGTTGCCTTCTTCGACCGTAATGTTGTCCGCCGGTATGCCAAGTTCGGTCGCGATGATCTGGGCATAGGTCGTCTCATGCCCCTGCCCTTGCGACTTGGTGCCGAGACGGCAGATGCCCGTGCCGGTGGGATGAAGGCGAATCTCCGCGGAATCGAACATCGCGATGCCAAGGATGTCGCATGAGCGCGACGGACCCGCGCCGACGATCTCGGTGAAGAAAGCCACGCCGATGCCCATCAGATCGCGGGTCTCGCCGCGCTTGAAGGCATCCTGCTTTGCTTTCTGCTCCTCGCGCAGCTTCTTGTAGTTGACCGAATCCATCGCCTTCTGCATGGCGGTGTGATAGTCGCCGGAATCGTATTCCCAGCCGGTCGCGGACTTGTAGGGAAACTGCTCGCGCCGGATGAAGTTCTTCATCCGCAATTCGGCCGGATCCATCTTGAGCTTCTGCGCCAGGATATCCATGGCTCGCTCGATGCAATAAGCCGCTTCCGTGACGCGGAAGGAGCAACGATAGGCCACGCCGCCCGGCGCCTTGTTGGTATAGACGCCGTCCACCAGCACATGCGCCGCCGGGAAGTCGTAGGAACCGGTGACGATGTTGAACAAGCCGGCCGGCCATTTGGTCGGGTCGGCGCAGGCATCGAACGCGCCGTGATCGGCGATAGTG
>Ga0209726_10001051_pt1 | contig 46966 bp, 40 predicted proteins | sample Subgrocontami54m_FD_187453 | JGI IMG/M metagenome (GOLD analysis project Ga0209726, IMG submission 187453) | Subsurface groundwater microbial communities from S. Glens Falls, New York, USA - GMW46 contaminated, 5.4 m (SPAdes) (version 3) | ecosystem: Environmental > Aquatic > Deep subsurface >...
TGTGTATACAATCATAAACGTGCCAGTTTGGCGTTCGAATTCCCGCTGGGGAACGCCCGGCTTCGCAGGCGCCATCAACTCAGCGGCTTAGCGATGCTTGCGGAGCCCCTGGACGCACTCCATCGCGTCGCTTGGGCCGCACGATGCGTTGCCCGCGAGATCGTCGAGGTCGGGCGAGTCGCCCGGTCGACCTCGGCACCGCCGCGCGGTCGGCCGGTGGCCATTCGTGATACGCCGGCGAACTGCCGCCGACTCAAAAGTTAGAAAGTTAAAAAGTTAACTCCCGGATACCCGCCTCCCACATCCACCAACCCCGCAATCACCCGATCCACGCTCTGTGCGCGCCCCGACAGCATCGTCGACGCCACGCGGTACTCGATCCACCCATTGTCGTCCGTGTTGCGCACGGCGCCCGCGGCCCAGCGCGCCAGGCGTCCGCCGCCCACGCTCGGCGTCCGCGTGAGCCACGCACTCAGATCGCCCACCGCCGCGACCACCATCGGATCCGCCGCGACCTCGCGCGCGCGATCACGCAACTCGTCGAGCCACGTCGCGTGGGCGCGCACGCCGTCGGTCGCCCGGCCGATCAACAACAGATCGCGGCTCTCGCGCAGTACGAACGCGTGGGTGTCGGGGAACACAGTGACGAACGTCGCGACGAGCGATCGCACGGCCTCGCGGTCGGTTTCATATAGTTGCACCCATGCAAGCATCGCCCCGCGCGCGCGCAATCGCGACCGCGCAAGCGTGAAGTACTCTCGCGAGAACAGGGACGCAGCGCCGGTGACCCACGGATTCGACGGATGCGACACGATCGCGTCGAGCGATCCCGCGGGCGTGGCCGCGAGCACGATGCGGCCGTCCTCGCGCATCAACCGCACGCGTGGGTCGTGGAGCGTGCGCTCGTCGAAGAGTTGTGCCGCGTCGACGACGGCGGGCTCGATCTCGGCAACGATTACTTCGCGCGGGGCGGTCGTGAGCAGCGCGCGCACGGTCAGTCCCGTGCCCCACCCGACGACGAGTGCGCGACCGTGCGGTTCGACGGCAAGGCCCGGCAGGACGCCCGCCATCGTTTGCGTCGGCAGATCTCCCGCGGACATCCACCGCGCGCCGAGCGGAACGCGACTTCGCAACGGCGCGCCAACGAACAGCGAGCCTTCGGCCTTGCCGTTCACCCGCAAACTGTAGAGCGAGCAGTCCTCGCCGCCGGCGTGACCGAGCACGACCACCGTGCCGAGCGCGCCCTCGCGATGGAACAACACCCGTCCGCGACTGAGCCGCCGTTCTGGACCGCACGGCGCGTCGAAGCGTTCGGTGATGGCGCGGTAGCTCGCGACGCGAAACGTTCCCGCGGCCTGTGCGACGCGGTCCCATCGCGGTTGCATCACGCTCGCGAGCAGCACCGCGATCGACGCAACGATGGCCGTCCGCCGTGCAGAATCGAACCCGCCGCGCGCCGATGCCGCGCATGCGACGAGCAGCGCCGCGATCGCACACGCGTCCACCGTGCGTTCGACGCCCCAGCGCGGAAGCCACCAGAACCCCACCGCGAGAGCGCCCGCGATGTTTCCCACGGTCGCCGCGACGTTGGCGCGTCCGGCCGCGCCACCCGGCACGCGCGCGGGCACGCACGACGCGAGCAGCGGAAACGCCGCGCCGATCTGCCACGCCGGAATCGCGACGACACACGCGACGATCGCGGGACGCAACACACGCAGCGTCCCGGGCGCGATCGCGGCGCGCGCGAGGTAGTACGGCGCGACGTGCGCGACGAGCAACCCGAGATGTGCACCGATGGCGACGATCAACGCGCGCCGACTGACGGTCGTCCACACGCGGTCCGGCAAGACGGAGCGACGCGCGCTAAGACCGCCCGCTCCGAGCGCGAGCACCGTGACCGACGTGACGGTCGCAAACGTGTAGGCAGACGAGCCCAAGAGATTGGCGAACAGGCGGTTCCAGGCGACCTGCGCGGCGAACGACACGAACCCGAGCACCGCGAGAAGCGGAAGTGCCCATGGCGACGACGGAGGCGGCGGCGGCGCGACGTCGGGCGCGCTGCGTTCCTTCGCGGGTGGCGACGCGCCGGCCGGCGTGCGAAGCGAGTGCTGAAATGCCGTGAACCCGACGACCGTCGCGAGTGCTGCTGCGAGCCGAATCGTGTTGCGAGTGCCGAGCAGCGGCAAGAACACGAAACCCGCGCCGGCCGCGCCGAGAACGCCACCGAGCAAGTTCGCGGCGTACAGCGTGCCGACGCCCCGACGAATGCCGCGGCGATCGGCCACCGTCGCCGACGTGAGCAGCGGCAGCGTCACGCCCATCGCGATGGTCGGCGGTAACAGAATCACGACGCATGCGATGACCCGGACGAGCGTCGAGCGACCCACGACCATCGCCCCGACTCCATCGAACACGTACGGCGACGCAAACGCACACGCCGCGACGATGAACTCGGCACCGGCGTAGCCCTGCAACGATCCGGTGGGCGATCGCTGCCAGCGAGACGCGATCGCGCTGCCAATCGCGAGCCCGAGCATGAACGCGGCGAGTAGCGTCGCGACGATCTCGTGTGATGCTCCGAACAGTTGCGATCCCAGCCGTGCCCACGCGGTCTCGAGTGCGAGTGCCGCAGCGCCCGATCCCGCGAACAGGATCGCCAGCGGAGTCGCCGCGAACGCCGTGTCGTCCGTTCGATCGTTCAGAGCGCGGCCCACATCAGCACGCGCTTGAACGGGTAGAAGTACGGCCGCGTGTCTTCGAGTTGCGGGAGCAGCCGCTCGCGGTAGCGCGCGAGAAAGCTCGCGAACAGATCGGACGGCAGTCGCTTCTCGTAGTCGGTGAGCAGCGTGCCGCGTACCCACTCGATGACCTGCGTTCGATCGTCGAGCGAGTGCGCGTACACTTGCAGTCGGACGTGCTGCCGCGCGAAGCCGAGCTTGAACAGCAACGACGCGTACGCTTCGGGCGCGAGCACGACGTCGTCGGCGCGGACGTATCCGCCGAGTGCACTTCGGAATGGTTCTTCCGCGGCCACGTCGGCGGCGACGGTGTGCGAGGGGTGGTCGTAGTTCGTGGGCATCTGCACGGCGAGTTGCCCGCCGGGCGCGAGCGCCGTGCGCAATCGTGCAAACAACGTCGTGTGGTCCGGCAACCACTGGAGCGCTGCGTTGGTGAACACGACATCGAACGTGCCGCGATCGCCCGGGAACTTCGCAATATCATCGCGGTCGAACCGAAGACCGTCGCCGGCGACGTCCGCGCTGCGGGCGAGCATCGTTTCGCTGTTGTCGATTCCCAGCGTTTCCTGCGCGCCGAGGGTCCGATGAAGTCTTCGCGTCAGTTCGCCGGTTCCACATCCGAGGTCCACGACGCGCATCGCTGGCCGTTTCTCGACGAGCGACAGCAAGTCGAAAAAGGGCAGGCTGCGTTCGTGACGGAAGCGCTCATACTGGTCCGGATTCCAGACACTTGTGGTCTCCGTCGGCATCGCGTCGGGAGTCTGGGGCAAGGCCGCGTCGTTGGAAACGGCATCCCGACGAGCCGGCCGATCCGCAATGAATATCTCGCCGCTGTGCTCCCGCACGAGAAACGTAGGCACGCGCCCCTCGAACGCCTGCCGACCACATCCGGTCGTCAGGCTGTATTCCCAACCGTGTTGCGAGCATGCAACGTATCCGTCGTCCGACACGTCTCCGTGCGCCAGACTCGTTCCGCGGTGTGGGCACTCGTCGCCGATGGCGCACACCGCACCGTTCCACACGAAAAGCGCCACGGCCTGACGTCCGAAGATCACGCGTCGGACGCGTCCGGTCTCGAGGTCGGCACGTGAGCCGATGCGCAACCATTCTGGAACCATCCGAGCGAGTTGAACGTATCATGAGGGCCGAGACCGCCGTGGATCCTGCAAATCGGGAACAATCCGGTGCTCCGCGGGGTTGACCCCGCGTGCGTCTCGGGCCAAACGTGTTTGGCAAGCTGTGCGAGGAGAACGACGATGAAGCGAGCCATTCCGCGCAATTGGAAGTCCGCCCGGTGGGTCCTGCCGGCCGCGGCGACTGCGACCGTCCTGACGCTGTCCGAGGCGAGGCCCGTGCAGGCGCAAGTGCAGACGCAAACCGCAACGCCGCGCACGCCCCCGGCCATTCCGCCGGGAAACGGAGCGCCGGTCGCGGGAACGCCTCCGGCATCGCCAGCGCTCGCCGGCGCCGTGGATCTCGGGCGGGCGTTCGTGGAAGTGGCCGATCGCGTGCTGCCGAGCGTCGTGAGCATTCGCGTCGACGTCGACTCTGGGGACATGCCGGGCATGGGCGGTTTGCCGCCCGGAATGCGCGGAATGCCGCAGATCCCCGGAATGCCGCCCGGAATGCCGTTTCCATTTCCGATGCCGCCCGGAATGCGCGCGCCGCAGCCGGGGATTCAGCACGGCGGTGGCTCGGGCGTGATCGTCCGTGAGGACGGCGTGATTCTCACGAACAACCACGTCGTTCAACACGCGCAGCGCATCGCCGTGCACATGTACGACGGACGAACGTTGCGCGGGCGCGTCGTGGGCGCAGACCCGGCGTCCGACGTCGCGCTCATTCGCGTCGACGCAACCGGGCTGCCCGCCGCGCGAATGGGCGACAGCGATGCCGTGCGCGTGGGTGAATGGGTGCTCGCGATCGGTGCGCCGCTCGGACTCGAACGAACGGTGACGCACGGCGTGATCAGCGCGACGGGTCGTGGAGGTTTCGGCGCGAACGACATCGAGGACTATCTGCAAACCGACGCGAGCATCAACCCGGGCAATTCGGGTGGTCCGCTCGTGAACCTTCGGGGCGAAGTGCTGGGGATCAACACGATGATCCTCGGACGCAACACTGGCATCGGCATGGCCGTTCCGGCGGCGATTGCGCGGTCGGCGATCGATCAGATCTTGCGCACCGGGACCGTGTCGCGCGGCTGGCTCGGTGTCGGCGTGCAGGATCTGTCCGCGGAACTCGCGCTGAGCCTCGGCATGCACGCGACGCACGGCGCGCTGGTCAACCAGATCGAAGCGAACACTCCTGCGGCGCGAAGTGGCTTGCGCGTGGGCGACGTGGTGACGGCGATCGACGGGCGCGCACTCACGAGCAGCTCGGACCTGGTGCGCATGCTCACGCGACACGCGGCGGGCGAACGCGTGAACTTGACCTTGCTCCGCGACGGACACGCAACGCCGCTCGCGGTCGTAACCGGCGAACGTCCGGGCGAGCGAAACGTTGCTCGCGCACCGACGGCGACGCCCGAGGTGCAACACCGGGTGTTTCCGATGTTCGGATTGCGCGTGACGGCGATGTCGCCCGAACTCGCACTGCAAGCCGGCGCGCCACGCACGGCCGTGTTCGTCGCGGGCGTCGAGCCTGGCAGCCCCGCGGACTCGGCCGGGATGCGCCGCGGTGACATCGTTCTGCGTGCGGATGGGCGCGAAGTGCGCGGCATCGGCGACATCACGGCGGCGGCCCAAGACGGGCGAACAGCGTTGCTCGTGCGGCGGAACAACCGTCAGCTGTTCGTGCCGCTGGCAACGGACGGGTGAAGACACGTCGTGGCCGCAAACGTCCGGGCCGCTGAAGCGGCTGGCTCGCATTGACCGCCTCGCCTTCGCGAGGCTTCCCGTGGGCGCAGTAGAAGCAGCCGGCCGATTCATCGGCCCGGGAGCGTATTCGGCTACGGCAGTTCCGCGGGCGGCTCGACGGAGCGCGCCTCTCCGCGGATCACTTCGACGTTTACGCGTTCGAGCACCCACGCGGCGAATCGCTCGACGGTTGCCGGTGGAAGTTCGAAGCGGATGACGTACGGTCGCCACGGCGCGCCCGCGAGAACCAGCGCGTCGTCGCCGACGGCGAGTGCCACCGCGTCGACGGCACTGGCGCCGCGTCCGCGAACACGCTCGGACGATAGCAACGGACCGAAATCGCCCACGCCGTGGACCGTCGTGCGAAGTCCGGCGCTCGGTGAAAGTGTGACCAGCGCGTCGTCGCCGGCGACTGCGATGCGACACGCCGTGCCGCGCACCGCAGCCCGCTCGATCTCGCAGCGAATGCCGAAGCACCGCACGCGCCAGGCGTCGCACTGGTCATCGGCGGCCACGATGTTGCGCTCGCCGACGATTCGCACATCGCGCACGTGCCGCCCGTAGAACTCCGACGGCGCGTCCGCGAACGTCATCTGCCCTCCGCGACCCAGAACACCGAACCGTCGCGCCGCAATCGCGAAGCAATCGGACGCCACACCGAGGGCGGTCGGCTGCGCGAGTTCGCCGAACCAACGGAACGCAACGGTGGGCCACGCGATGCGGCCGAGGTCACGCAGTGCGATGCCGCTCGAATCGTCGCTCGCGATCGCGCGACGGCCGTCGGCAGCGATCGCGACCACCGCGGGAGGACGACCCTCGAGCACGACGCCTGCGGTCACACGATGCGCCTCGAACTCGACGCGCTGCGCCGCGCCGGAAGATTGTACGAGCAGCCCGTACCGGCCCGCCGCGTCGACGAGCGGAGCAGTCGATGCTGACTGCCAGTCGATCCCCCCGTGCTGCACATCGACAGTGACCGCACCGTAGCCAGCCGCAACGACCCCGACGTGACCGTGCGGAAGTGACACGACTCGAACGTCGGGCGGTCCCACGGTCGACGCGGACGCAGCAGGCGGCGGCGGTGCAGGGGTTTCACGCCAACGGGAGACGCCCGCGCGCCAAGCGAGCGGAACCGGATACACATGCACTCGATCGGCATCGTCGACCACCACCGCGCGCCCCTCGCGCGCATCGACCGCGGCGAACGTCACGCGCGATTCGGGCAGACCGAGGGGCGAAGGCCACGGCGCATCGCCACGCCAGAGCGCTTGCTGCGCACCGGCGACGAGCACGAAGTCGCGCCCCACCGCCAGCGCCCGCGCACCCTGCGGCAACGAAGGGGCGGCGCCCCAGGGCGGGCCGAACATGTTCGTCGACGTCTCGACACGCCGCAGGCCACCTTGCGCCGACCAACCCGCAATTGCACCGTCGGTGAGAAACGCGAGTCCGTCGATGCCCACGGCGTCCGTCGTCGTCACGGTGCACGACGCGACGTCGACCCACCCCGCCGTCGGCGCGGCATCCTCGGTACGTGCGAGCCACGCGACGCGCGAGCCATCGGGCGCGAGCGCGACATCGCGGACATCGTGCAGCGCGGTCGGGCACGTGCGCTCGGTTCCCGACTCCGCGTCGTGGCGCGCGACATTGCCCTCCGCGGTGACGACGCGCGCTCCCGCGACGACGACGTTCCGCGACTCGACTGTGTGCGTCGGAACGAAGGGTTGCGCCCGGGAAGCCGCGTCGGTCGGAATGCCCCAACGACGCAGCGTGACGGTCCCGTCGGTCCGGCGCGTGAGTCCCAACAGTGCACCGTCGAGCGCGGTCAGGCGCGTGCGATCGCGGTCGGCAGCCGGGATGGCATCGTCCCGCTGCGCGCGGATTTCGCCGGATTGCGCGTCGAACACCGTGAGGCGACCGGTCACGCGTTCGAGCAGCACGAGCGCCTCGCCGTCGGGATCCAGTTCGAGCAACGGGCGATTGCGCACAGGATCGTGCAGCGGATGCGCGTCTTGCGCGCCGTCCCGCACCGTGAGCAGTCCGTTCTCGTCGATCCACGCGATGCGCCGCGCGCGGGCGGCGATCGCCACGTGAATCACGCGTTCGCGGGCGTTGATCGTGCGCACTTCGCCGGTGCCGATGTCCGCGACGTAGATTCGATCGCCATCGGCACACGCGAAGCGAGCCCCGTCGGGCCGCACGGCGGGTGGCACCGCGCACTCGAATCGCACCGGGGCGCCGCCGGCTTCAAGTGTGAGCGCCGCGACGCGCATTCCAGCAGTCACTCGTCCGCCGCGGCGCGCGGCATGCGCCAGCCACGCGAGCGCAGCCGACCGATCTCGATCGCGAAGGGAACGTGCCATGTGCAACGCCGTGAGCATGCCCTCGCGTCCCGATCGCAGTTCGTCTCGACGGTGAGCAATCGCGTCGTCCGCCGCGCGATTTCGAAATCGCACGAGCGCGACGGACGCCGCCAATATTCCCGCGAACGCGATCCCGCCGACCACGCCTCCGAGCGAGAGTAGCTTGCGGCGCGCCCTTCGACGCGCGAGCGCCGCCGCATCGGCGAACGTGCGTGCATGGTCCCGCAGCTGGTCGTCGTAGATCTCACGCCATCGCAACAGTCCGTCGAGCATCGCGCCGCGCCACAACAAGTCCGCTGGACATCCCGCGGCCTCCCACGTCGCCGCGGCCGTGCGCAGCCGCTCGAGCAGCACGCGGTCTTCGGCGCCCTCGGACTGCCAGCCGCTGTAGCGCGGCCACGCGCGAGCCAGCGCTTCGTGTGCAAGCGTGACTTGAACGTCGTCGCCCTCGCCATCCATGAGCAACAGCCGCGCGCGGGTGAACGCATCGAGAACACGCGTGAGCGTCGCAGCGTCGCCGGCGGCCGCGAGCAGCTCGGCCCGGTTCGCGTACCGTCGCGTCCCATCCGTTGCGACGAGCAACAGAAACATCTCGCGTGCGAGCGGTCCGTCCTCGAGACGCAAGCCCGCGTACACGCTTTCGGCGTGCGCCCCCAGCGCGCCATGGATTCCGCCGACGGCGCGCCACGAGGCGACCGTGAGGACGTTCTTCTGACGGTCACGCCGCTCCCACCACGCGCGCATCGCAAACGCGATGAGCGGCAGCGCGCCCGACGCGTCCCCGGCTTCCCGCACGATTTCGTCGAGAATCGCCTCGTCTTCGAACGTCGCGCCTGCACGTCGCGCGGGTTCGGCGATGGCCTGACGGAGCGCCTGACCCGTCAACGGTCGAACGATTTCCGTCGCGCGGCCCAGCATCACGCCGATGTCCCCAAGCGTGCCGAGCCGGTCGAACAGGTCGCTGCGCGCCGTCGCCAGCACACGCACACCCGCGGGCGAAAGTTCGATCAGCCTCGCGAGCGCGGCGCCGGCGATCTCGCGCTCGTCACGCGACGCGAGCGTCACGAGTTCTTCGAGCTGATCGATCCAGAGCAGCACACCCTCGTTCGTGCGCGTGACGTGCGCGCGAAGTTCCCGCGCGAGCGCGTCGGGGCCATCACGAAGGGCCTTCTCGCGTTCGTCCGGATCGCCCTCGCCGAGCGCGGCAAGTACTCCCCCCAACGCGCGCACCGGTGAGCGCCCGGGCAACACGCGCACGACGCGCCATCGGGCAGGCGCACCGAGCGCACCCTCGGCGACCGCGGGAGCGACGCCCGCGCCCGCGAGCGAACTCTTCCCCGCACCCGACGGACCCACCAGCACGACCAGTGCCTCGCTGCGGAGTCGCTCGACGATGCGTGCAACGTCTTCGTCCCGGCCGAAGAACTTGTCGCGATCGTCGACGGTCATCGTGCGAAGGCCGGGGTACGGGCTGCCTTCGATCGCCTTGTGGTCACGCGCGTCGCGCGCAACGCGTTCGAGCACGGTGAGCATCTCGTGCGCACTCGCGAAGCGCTTCGATCGATCCTTCGCGAGGCAGCGGTCGATCACTTCGCCGAGCGCTGGCATCACGTCCTTGCGCGCGGTTGCGAGCGCGACGGCTGGAGTCGCCACCATCACGTTGAACGCGATCTCGGGAATCGTCTTGCCGGCAAACGGCGGCGCACCCGTCGCGAGTGCGTACAACGTTGCGCCAAGGGACCACACATCCGACGCGTGATCGGCGCCCTCTTCGCGCCACACCTCGGGTGCGATGAACAGCGGCGTGCCGGTAATCTGCGTCGCCTTGCCGGTGGACGGTCGATCGCCGTCGGGCACGACCGTGGCAGCGAACGCGCCGGGCTGATTCGATCGCGCAGCGGTCTCGGTCACCGTTTCGGGCACGAGCGTTTGCGCGAGCGGATCTTTGAGCGTGTCCGCGCCCGTGTCCGGTCGTGAGGGTTTCGTCTGGCCCGCGTTCGCGGTGTCGTTCGGATCGTCCGTCGAAGCACGGGCGGGCGCCGCCGTTTTCACACCTCCGACGGCACTCACTTTCGCAATTCCGAAATCCAACAATTTGACCGTGCCATCGGCCGTCTCGAAGAGATTTGACGGTTTGATGTCCCGATGAACGATCCCGCGCGCGTGCGCCGCCGCGAGCCCCCGTGTGCTCTCGAGAGCCACCTGAAGCAAGCGTGTCGGTGAGAGCTTTCCGTCCGCCGCGAGGACTTGCTCGAGCGAGCGACCGCGCAACAGCTCCATCACGATGAAGGGACCCGAGGGCACTGCGCCAGCGCGGAAGACGGTGACGACGTTCGGGTGCGACAGCCGCGCCGTCGCGCGCGCCTCCCAGAGAAACCGCTCGATTGCGTCGGCGTTTTCCGCGGCCGCGCCGATGATCTTGATCGCGACTTCGCGCTCGAGCAGCGTGTCCCGCGCGAGGAAAACCACGCCCATCGCACCGCGACCGAGTTCGCGGAGGATTTCGTACCCGTCGATTTTCAGTACGCCCGGCGTCACGCGGGCATTGTAGACGCGAACTCCGGCGCGAAGTGTGGTCAACGGTCCCGGCGGGAGTATCCTCGGGCGCGATGAGCACAGAAGAGAGGCCCGATCGCGCGTGGCGTCCCGACGCGAATGAGCCGCCGTTCGCCCGAAGCGCCGACGCCGACGTGGACTTCATGACGGCGGCGCTCGACGAGGCACGCGTCGCGGCCTCGCGCGGGGAAGTTCCTGTGGGGTGCGTTCTGGTCGACCGCGCGGGTCGGACCGTCGCGCGCGCGCACAATCTCCGCGAGACGCTGCGAGATCCGACGGCACACGCAGAGATGTTGGCGGTGCGCAGCGCCGCGCTGAACCTTGGGGCATGGCGGCTCGAGGGCGTTACCGCGTACGTCACGCTCGAGCCGTGCGCGATGTGTGCCGGCGCGCTGGTTCACGCACGCGTCGACCGCGTCGTGTACGGCTGCGACGATCCGAAATCCGGCGCGGTGCGTTCGCTGTTTTCGATCGGCGACGACGGGCGACTGAACCATCGGTTCGAGGTGACCTCCGGCGTGCTCGCGTCCGAATGCGCGGCGGTGCTGAGCACGTTCTTCGCGTCGCTGCGCAGCCGTCCGTGATTGACAGTCGAATCCGATCCGCTATCTTCCGCGGCGGAGAGCTGTCCGAGTGGCCGAAGGAGCCTGATTCGAAATCAGGTGTACCCGCAAGGGTACCAAGGGTTCGAATCCCTTGCTCTCCGCCACGGCCGCGCGGCGCGCGTTGATATTTCAGTTACGGGAGAGCTGGCCGAGTGGTCGAAGGCGCGGCACTGGAAATGCCGTGTACCTTAACGGGTACCAAGGGTTCGAATCCCTTGCTCTCCGCCGCGGGACGAAATATTCGTTTTGCCTCAACCCATTTCACCAACGGATCGCATTGCCCGTGAACCCACGCTGCCTGTTCGTTGCGTTCGTCCTCGTCGCGTCCTGCAATCGCATCCCGCCGGAACCCACTTCGAGTGGTAGCGCGGGCCTGGCTCCTGCGCCGCCGTCGACACCGTCGAGCACGCCACCATCGAGCGCGACCGGAGCGTCTGCCGACCCGACGCCCCCTGCCCATCCGTCCGCGGGTGCCGATCGACCGCATCCGACGCGCCCGACGGTGGACGTTCCCACGGGCACTCCGCCGACGACGTTGCAACAGACGGACATCACGGTGGGCACCGGCGCGACAGCGCATGCGGGCGCGCGCATCGAAGTGCACTACGCGGGCGTGGCATGGTCGACGCGTCGCGAGTTCGATGCGTCTTGGAACACGGGGCGACCCTTTCCGTTTACGCTGGGTCGCGGGCAAGTGATTCCGGGATGGGATCGCGGAGTCGAAGGGATGCGCGTCGGCGGGCGAAGGCGCCTCGTGATTCCCCCGGACCTCGGGTACGGTGCGCGCGGAAGCCCGCCGGCGATCGGACCGAACGAGACGCTCGTATTCGTCGTGGACTTGTTGAGCGTCGGCGGGTGATTGTGGCGTCGGAGACGCTGCGTTGACGCGAGCGCGGGGCGAGTGGATCGCGGAGGGAGGCACGAATGTCGGTCACACGGGGTTCAATCCATCAGCGCTCGCGGCGGAGCGCGCGGACATCGACCATCGCATGCGCGGCCGCAACGTTGGTCGTCGCTGCGGCGTGCAAGCGCCAGAACGCAGCACCGCCGGGACCCGCGGACATCGACGTTCCCGCCATCGCGCGGCGCTTTCTCTGCGATACGACACAACAGACTGCCATGCCTCAGGTCGTCTCCAATCAGGGATGCGCCGTCGTGCGAAGTTTCGAGCACGCGCCTGCGTTCAATCGCTGGCCGGCGGCGGGTGCCGAAGTGTGGGTGGGTCGCGCGTGGTGCGTGAGTGCACCGGACGAGGACGCGCGCTTCTTCGTCATTCGCGTCGAACGGCGAGCGGCATCGGCGTTGGCACTGTCGCTGTCCGGCATCACCGCGGCGCAAGCGCTCCCGAGCGTTCTGTCGGTGGCAAACAACGCGGTCAACGTCGGCTTTCGCCGTCCATGGGACGCGCTGATGCTCGCGCTCGAATCGGGCGCACCGACTGCCGTGAACCCGGGCGAAATGACGGATCCTCGCCAGCCGACCGGCAACGAGTCGTACGTTGCACTCACGGCTGCGAGTTCGCGCGGGTCCGTCGTCGGCGGGAGCGATGCGACGCGAACCTTCGTGCGCATGGAGCCGCAGGGGCCGGCGATGCTCGTCGCCCAGCCGAGTGCGCTCGGCGGGTGCGTGGGTCGATTGTGGCGTCTGCCGTAGCTCGTGGCGCGGGAGGGATGCACCCACCGAGACGGCGAGAAGTCGAAAGGAAAGCTGGTGGCGAAAAGATAGTGCGCGCGGTGCGGCGTACGGGCAGGTCACCCGCGTTCCCCACCTCCCCCTCCCCCCTCCACGGTCCCCCGCCTCATCTCCATCACCACTCCCCCCCCCACTCCCTCCGCCACGCGCTCGTCGTGCGTCGCCACTACACTCGCCCCTCCCCTCGCCGCATGCTCCCGCAGCGCCGCAATCAGCGTGGCAACCTGCGCCGCGTCCACGTGCGCCGTCGGCTCGTCCAACAACAGCAACGCCGGTGTTCCCAGCAACGCCCGCGTCAGCGCGACCCGCTGCTTCTCGCCGCCCGACAGCGTCTCGATCCGCGCGTTCGCGAGTTCCGCGATTCCGAATCGTTCGAGTCCCGCCATCGCCCGCGCGATGTCCTTCGCCCCGACCGCACCCGTCGGGACGCCGGCCAGCAAGACGTTTTCGATCACACTCATCCGCGGCACGAGCGCGAGCGCTTGCAACACGACACCCATCTCGTCGCGGCGCGTACGCGCGCGAAACCGTTCACGCAGCCGCGAGAACACTTCGCCGCGAAAGAGTACGTCGCCCGATGTCGGCAAGACGAGCCCCGCGCACAGCCCGAGCAGCGTGCTCTTTCCCGCACCGCTCGCTCCGCGAAGAACAACCGTCGTCCCTTGCTCGACTCGCAGGCTTGCGTCGCGCACGGCGATGACTTCGCCGCGGATGCCGTCGCGGTAGCGCTTGGTCACCTCACGCAATTCGAGCAGCGCCGCGGACACGCTACTCGAGATCCCAGCGCAGGTCGGCATGCCCGCGCGGACCCCGGAATCGCAGCACGAACCAGCGCGTTCCGGGACCCAGCACCTCGGTCTCGCCGTCGGGAGTGGTGACGCGCCGCGGGAAGTGAATGCGAAACGAGTTGCGCCACGGGGTGATGTAGGGAAAGTACGTTCGCTCGGCGGCGCCGGGCCGGCGCACCGGTTCGATGCGTGTGGGCGACACCTCGCGTCCGCGGTCGTCGACCAGCCGCACTTCCCACGCCGTAAACCGCCGGGTCAGCTCGCTCCAGCGTACGTACTCCGAGAGCAGCGCGACGAAGAACTCGTGCTCCTGTTCCGCCGACTCGCGGGCAACTCGCAGAAGGGCTTCACGTTCGTTCGGCGGCAAAACTCGGTCGCTCGATTGTCGCACGGCAAGTGCCCACCGAAAGTCCCATGACTGGAACGTCGCGTCCGCGCGGAAACGCTCTTCGAGCGCTTGAAACTCGACGAGGTCTACCTGACGCGTCCACCGCTCGAGCACGCGGTCGTAGTCGTTGGACGTATACGATCGATCGCCGTGCGCAAGGCTCACGCGCGGCGGCGGAGGTTGGCACGCATGCAGCACAGCCACCGCGAGAGCCCCGACGATCCAACGCGCGTCGCGAACGCTCACCGGACGAAATCCTTGCGCGAGAACAACGACACGACGTCCACGCCCTCGGCTCGCAACGCCTCGGCACCGCCCTCGCGCCGGTCCACGAGCACGACGACCAATCGTGGTGCGAGGCCGTGCCCGCGAAGCTTGCTGAGCGCTGCGCGCGTGCTGCCGCCGGTCGTGATCACGTCTTCGAGTAGCGCCACGTTCGCGCCGGGCTCGGCCGTGCCCTCGACGAGCGAGCGCGTGCCGTGGTCCTTCGCTTCCTTGCGAACGTACAAGGCATTCCGCGGCGCTCCGCGGAGGTGCGACGTGAGCGCCACCGCGCTGGCCAGTGGACACCCGCCGAGTGCGACGCCCGCGACGACGGCGATGCGTCGCTCCGAGCCTCCCGCGCGTTCGTACGCTTCGATCGCGTCGAGAAGGAGTTCGCCCACGAGCGCGTGTCCTTCGGCAGAAAGAACGACCTGCTTGCAGTCGATGAAGAAATCGCTGGTCTTTCCCGATGCGAGCGTAAAGGTCCCCGCGCGGTGGGCTTCGCTGCGCAACCGCTTGAGCAACCGCGCACGGCCCGCACTTTTCACGACGGACCTCCGCGGCGCCCGACGCGTGTGCGGCCGCGCGGCAGGATCGGCATCATCGGGATGGTGCGCGGTCGAGCTTCGCGCGGATCAGCGCTTGGCTTTCCCGGTCCAGCGGGAGGTTTCGGCGGCGCGAACGCACCACGGCGGGGCGACTTCGCGGCGAAAGCCACGTCGCGCGCGGCGGGCGACGATCGCTCGGATGGAGGTCGATCGGTGTCATGGGCCGCGGTCGGATCGTCGCGTCGCGGCGGTGGAAGTTCCGAGCGCAGACGCCGCGTCCCGCCATCGAGCGCGGGAGAATCCGCGTCCGCCGACGCCGAACCGGTCGGGGTCACGAGTTCTCCGCGAAACACTGCGCCGTCATCGACCATCAAACGTGGTGCCTTGACCCGAGCTTCCAACCGTCCACCCGGCGCGACCGTCACCGTGTCGTGCGCCGTTGCGCTGCCCGCGAGCAGGCCCGCGACGTCGATCTGCTCGGCTTCGACGTCCGCTTCGACGATCCCGCCTTCCTCGACGATCAGTCGGCCATGGAGCGTGACCGCTCCGCGCACGCGCCCCGCGACTTCGAGTTGGCCTTCGCCGCGGATGCTCCCTTCGATCGTCACGCCCGCTTCGATTCGGCTCGCCATGCGGTGCCAAGGATATCCGAAACGCTCGCAAGGGAAACGACGTATCGGCCGCGAATCGGGATGCTATGCTGCCGCGCCCGTTCGGCGAATCGCCTTGAGGTGTCAGTGAATCCGACTGTCGATGCGTCCCACGAGATCGTTCGCGAGACTGAACTTCTCGTTCCGTTCGAGCAAGGCTTCACTTCGCGACCGCTCGTGGGTCTCGAGGCCGAGAAGTTCGGGGTGTTCGACGACGGAACCCCGCTTCGCTATCACGCAGCCGCGGGCGGCACGGATGTCACGACGCTGTTCGACGAGCTTGTATCGCGTTTCGGCTGGTCGGCGGCCGGCGAATCGGAGGGGTCGCCGCGGATCTCGCTTGCGCGTGGGAAGGCTTCGATCACGCTGGAGCCGGGATCGCAGTTCGAACTTTCGGGCAGCCCGCACGACGACGTGCACGCCGTGGTCGCCGAGGTCCGCGCGCACGTCACGGAACTCGCGACACTCGAGCGAGCGTCGGGGCTGAACTGGGTGGCGCTGGGATTTCACCCTTTTGCCAAGCGCGACGACCTCGATTGGGTGCCGAAGTCGCGCTACCCGATCATGCGCGCGTATTTTCCTGCACGCGGACGGTTCGGCATCGACATGATGCAGCGAACGTCGACGGTTCAGGCGAATTTCGACTTCGCCGACGAGCGCGACGCCATGGCCAAGCTGCGCGTCGCGCTCCCGATGGCGATCGTCGTTCAAGCGATGTTCGCCAACAGCCCTGTGATCGAGGGAACGCGGCGACCGATCAAGAGTCAGCGGGCGGGCGTGTGGCTCGACGTCGACGCAAGCCGTTCGGGCTTGCTCCCGTTTGGGTGGAAGCGCGGCGCATCGCTCCAAGAGTACGTCGCGTGGGCGCTCGATGCTCCGATGTTCGTCATCAAGCGCGACGGCAAGGCGATCGAGAACACGCATCAGAGTTTCCGAACGTTCTTCCGGGATGGCCTCGCCGGCCATCGTGCGACCGCGGCCGACTGGGAGTCGCACTTGAACACGATGTTTCCCGAAGTTCGGCTGAAGCGAACGCTCGAGGTGCGCAGCGCGGACGCCGTTCCGTCGCGCTGGTCGGGCGCGCTCCCCGCGATCTGGACGGGGGTGCTGTATGACCCCGGCGCGCTTGTGGAAGCCGATGCGTTGCTGCACGCACACGGGTTCGAGGCGTGGACGGCCGCGCGACGCGACGTTCCGACGCACGGACTCGACGCGCAGGTGGGCGGCCAGCGTCTGCAGGTCTTGGCGCAACGGTTGATCGAGATCGCCGACGGTGGACTCGCGCGGCGCAAGCGTGTCGACGCTTCGGGACTGGACGAAAGAACGTATCTCGATCCCGTTCGCGAGACGGTCGCGCGCGGTCAGACGATCGGCGACGCAGTGCTCGGCGACTGGAACGAGTCCATGACCGACGCGCGGCGCGTGCTCATCGAGCGCTCGCGGTACTGAGTTCCGCATCGAACCGAGCGAGCTTGTCGGGGTTGCGAACGATGTGCATCGTCGCGAGCAATTCGCCGTCGAACTCGAGTGTCGTGACCGAGTCGATCACAGCGCCTCGACGAATCACGATGCCCGGCCAGCCGTTGATGTCGACGACGTCGATGGTTGCGTCCGTCGCTCCTTTGCGCACGAGTCCGAGCAGCAGCCTCGACACATGATCCGGTCCTCGCACCGGCTTGATCGCCGCAGACACACGCCCGCCTCCGTCCGACCAGACGACGACGTCGTCGGCCAGCAATCGCTGCAGCGCCATCACGTCTCCGCCGCCGCATGCCGACATGAACGCGCCGACGAGACGCGTGTGCTCTTCACGCGAGCGAGCGAAGCGCGGTCGGCGCGACGCGATGTGCTCCCGCGCGCGATGGATCAGTTGCCGGGCACTGGCCTCGGTTCGGTCCAGGGCATGTGCCACTTCCGTGTGGTCGTACTCGAAGACGTCGTGCAGCAGCCATGCCGCGCGCTCGAGCGGCGACAGACTGTCGAGCACGACGAGAAACGCCATCGAAATCGATTCGGGATCCGCGCGGCTCTGCTCGTCGGCAAACGCACCCACGTCCGTGCGCACCGGCTCGGGAAGCCATTCGCCGACGTACGATTCGCGTCGAGTCCGCGCAGACTTCATCGCGTCGAGACACAGCCGTGTCACTGTCGTGCGAAGCCACGCGGGGGGCGAATCCACCCGCGCGAGTTCGACATCGCGCCAACGGACGAACGCATCTTGCACGACGTCTTCGGCGTCCGAGAGTGAGCCCAACATTCGGTACGCAAGCGACAACAGGGCCCTGCGTTCCGTGGAGAACACTGCGAGGTGGGGGTCGTGCGGCGGAGGCGTCATCGCGCAATCGTGTTCGGCGGCGGCAGCATGGCGGCGGCGTCGCCCGTGAGCGTGTGCGGTGCCCGCCCAGTGTGCAACCACCGGTAGTGCAGCCACCCACGCGACTCCGCGCGCAGGGATGCGACCGTGTACCGCGTGATGGCTTCCTTGATCCATACGCCCCAGCGCCCCGTGATCACGCGACCCATCGGGCGGCCGTCGCGAGGAAGCCACTCGACCACCGCACGGTGCCGCCCCAGCGAGACGCAATATCCATTGTCGCGAAAGTCGAACGGCCGCAGAGCGAGTCCCCGAATCGCGCGCGCGACGTTGTCCGCGGCGTGCGCGCCCATCGGCATCGCCGTCTTGCAGCCCATGTGGATCGCGTGCCCCGGCGTCGCCATCGGCCGCGCGGCGTCGCCCACGACGAACACGCGTTCATGCCCCACGGCGCGCATCTGCGGGTCGACCCATGCTCTACCCGTTGCGTCCGTCGCAAGGCCCGACGAGTTCAGCACGGGACTGGCGGCGAAACCTCCGCACCAGATCACGACGTCGCCCGGAACCGCACCGTCCGACGTCTGAACGCCATCGGGCCCGACCCTCTCGATCTGCCGATCCTCGTGCAGCGTCACGCCCAGATCGCGAAACGCGGTGCGAACGTGCGCCTGCGCGCGCTCGGAGAGCATTGGCGCGACGGATCCACCGCACACGATCGCGACGCGAAGACCCGGGCGGGCCTCGGCGAGTTCCGTTGCGAGTTCGATTCCGGTCAGACCCGCGCCGCAGATCACCACGCGACCCCGCTGCGATTCGATGTCGCAGAGTCTCGCACGCAGCGCCGGCACGCTGGATGGGTTCATCGTGAACGCGTGATCGGCGACCCCCGGCACTGCATCGCCGCGCGTTCCGCTTCCCGCAGCGAAGATCAGCCAGTCGAACGAGAGCGGCCTGTCGTCGGTGTGCAAGACGCGGCGGTCGGCGTCGACGTTCGTCGCAATTCCGCGAACCCATTGCACGCCGGCGGCCGAGAGCATCGGTGCGATCGGCACTTCGACGTTGCGTCCCGTCGCCACCGATTCGTGCAGGCGCACGCGCTCGACGATGAAATCCGTGGGAGACAGCAAGCGCACGGTCGCGCGTCCGCGCGTCTGCCGGGCCACGCGCACGGCTGCGAGCACCCCGGCGTACCCGGCGCCGACCACGAGAATCGAGGAGTGGCTGGGCATCGTCTACCTCCGTTCTCTTACGATGACGAGGCAGCCGCTCGGATTGTGACATTCGCGGTTCGGCGGCCGGCAAAACAGATCGGCAATCCCCGGGGCGCCTGGTGTTATGCTCGCGCGGCCGCGCGGCGGGACATCGCCGCGCCGGGGAGCGTGCCGTCCATGACGTCGTCGATCGAGAGCTTGCTGAAGGAGTCCCGGGTGTTTCCGCCCGACGAGGAGTTCGCTTCCAAGGCGCACGTTCGAAGCCTGGAACAATACCGAGCGCTCTACGAAGAGAGCATCGCGAATCCGGATTCATTTTGGGCCGAGATGGCGAAGTCGCTCCACTGGTTCGCGCCGCCACAGACCATCGTCGAGTGGGATCCGCCCCATGCGCGATGGTTCGTCGGGGGCACGACGAACATCTCCTACAACTGCCTCGACCGGCACCTGGCGACGATGCGCCGGAACAAGGCCGCGATCCTTTGGGAAGGCGAGCCGGGCGAGACCCGAATTCTCACGTACCACCAGTTGCACCGCGAGGTGTGTCGGTTCGCAAACGTGCTCCGGAAGTTCGGCGTGCGCTCGGGCGACCGGGTGGCGATTTACATGGGCATGGTCCCCGAGGCGGCCATCGCGATGCTCGCGTGCGCCCGCATCGGCGCGGCCCACACCGTGATTTTCGGCGGATTCGCAGCGGAAGCCGTTCGCGATCGCGTGAACGACGCGAAGGCATGTCTGGTCGTGACGTGTGACGGCGCGTGGCGACGCGGCATCGTCGTGCCGTTGAAGGCAACCGTCGACAAGGCCATCGAGCAGTGTCCGTCGGTGCGGCACGTCGTCGTGTTCAAGCGGACGGCGGACGGCGTCTCGATGGAGCCGGGACGCGACCACTTCTGGCACGAGGTGATCGAGGCCGTGAATGCGACATCGCCGCCTTTGCCCGTCGAGAGCGAGCACCCGCTCTTCGTTCTGTACACCTCCGGCACCACGGGCAAACCCAAGGGAGTCGTGCACACGACCGGCGGGTACATGGTCGGGACGGCGGTGACGACCAAGTACGTCTTCGATCTGCACGAGCCGGACACGTATTTCTGCACTGCGGACGTCGGCTGGATCACGGGACACAGCTACGTCGTGTACGGGCCGTTGCTCAACGGTGCCACCGTGGTGATGTACGAAGGCGCGCCGGACTTTCCCGACAAAGGCCGCTTGTGGGGCATCTGCGAGCGCTATGGCGTGACGATTTTCTACACGGCTCCGACGGCCATCCGCGCGTTCGTCCGCTGGGGCGAGCAGTGGCCGATGAAGCACGATCTGTCGCAATTGCGACTGCTGGGCTCCGTGGGCGAGCCGATCAATCCCGAAGCGTGGATGTGGTACCAGCGCGTGATCGGCAATGGCCGATGTCCCGTCGTGGATACGTGGTGGCAGACGGAGACGGGCGCCATCATGATTTCCCCGCTCCCGGGTGCGATCCCGACCAAGCCCGGCAGTGCGACCCTGCCGTTCTTCGGTGTCGACGCCGACGTCGTGCGCAAGGACGGCACGTCGTGCGAACCGAACGAGGGCGGACTGCTCGTGATCAAACGACCGTGGCCGTCGATGTTGCGAACGATCTACGGCGACCACGAGCGGTACGAACGCCAGTACTGGTCCGAATTCGGCGAAGCCCGAGACGTGTACTTCACCGGCGACGGCGCACGCCGCGACGCCGACGGGTACTTTTGGCTCATGGGTCGCGTGGACGACGTGGTGAACGTGTCCGGACATCGACTCGGCACGGCGGAGATCGAGAGCGCCCTGGTGTCGCACCGCGCGGTTGCGGAGGCGGCGGTGATCGGCCGGCCCGACGAGATCAAGGGGCAGTCGCTCGTGGCGTTTGTCACGCTGAAGCCCGGCGTGATTCCGTCGCCCGAGATGGGCACGAGCCTGGCGGAGCACGTGGCCAAGGAAATCGGACGATTCGCGCGGCCCGACCACGTGCGATTCACCGATGCGCTGCCGAAGACTCGGTCGGGAAAGATCATGCGGCGATTGCTCAAAGAGATCGCGAGTGGAGGCAAGGTGACCGGCGACGTCACGACGCTCGAGGACCTTTCCGTCGTTGCCGCACTCTCGCAGCGCGAAGAAGAATAGCGCTGCGTGACGCGGGGCCGCGGTCGAGCCGGCTGTGCCGCAGCGCGGCACGGGTCATTATTTCGTTGTTACGCACTTGACCCTCCCGGCCGTTGGTTTCTAATTGCACGACGCGAGCGACTCGCGTGACGCACGACACGATCCAGCGATACCGACACGACAGCGATTCCACCGAGCACGGAGGACCATCATGACTCGAGCGGCGATGATCGACGGCAGCCACGGCGACGACCAGCTACGCACCATGCACGCGGACATCGACCGCCGCGTACGCGAACTGGACCGCCGGGCCTACCTGACGCCGACCGAGCAGGGTGAGCGAGCCGAACTCAAGAAGCTCAAATTGGCCGTGAAAGACCGCATCAGTTCGCCGCCGCCTCTCGCGTCGTCGCGCTGAAATCGACGCGACGTTGACAGACGCCAGCGCATCGCTCGCCTACGTGGCGCCCGCGGCCCGACCCACCGGACCGCTGCTCGGCGTGTACAGCTACGCAGAGTTCTTCGTCTCCGCCGTCGCGTTTCTCCCGCTCATGGGAATGTCGTCGCTGCGACACCGCGGCGATCCGACGCAGCGTCTCCCGGGACGATGGATGCGCCGCTTCGGCCGCACGACGTCCCGGCTCTCGCCCGTCTGGAAATTCAGCGTCGACGGCACGCCGCCCGCGGACATCCTGACGCGTGGCTACGTCGTGGTCTCCAATCACGAGTCGACGGCGGACCCATTCCTGCTCTCGCACTTGCCCTGGGACATGCGCTGGGTCGCCAAACAGGAACTGTTCCGCCTTCCGCTCATCGGCTGGCTCATGCGGTTCAGCGGCGACGTACCGTTGCGGCGCGGCGAGCGGGACAGCGTCGCGACGATGATGGCCGAGTGCCGTCGAACGCTCGAGTCGGGCTGCCCCGTGATGATGTTCCCCGAGGGCACGCGCTCTCCGGATGGTGCGCTGTTGCCGTTCAAAGACGGGGCGTTTCAGCTTGCGATCGACGCACAAGCCCCCGTGCTGCCGGTCGTCGTTGCGGGAACTCGCAACTGCCGCCCGAAGGGATCTCTGTGGTTCGGCCGCGCCCGCGCACATGCTCGCGTGCTCGAGCCGATCCCGACGGCGGGCCTGGGACCTGGAGACGTCGCTGCGCTGCGCGATCGCGCGCGCGATGCGATCACCGCCGCGCTGCCGGCGGTGCGAACCCTTGTCGGGCTGTACTAATTCGCGGCGTCGCTCGTGGCCGCGCTGGCGTCGCCGCCGCTCGTCGCGTTTCGCGGTGCGAGTGGGTCAAGCTCCACGAGCGCCCGTTCGACGATCGCCACGGCGTCGTCCGTGAGCGCACCCGGCGCCGCCCGATTCTCTTCGCGCGCGATGGCCAGCCAATGTCGCGCGTCGGAGCGTTGTTCGAGCCGCAAGTGGGCCATCCCGCGGGAGTACTCATAGCGGACGCGCTCGGCGGCGCCCAAGTGCGGGAGCTCGTGCTCCATGTCCTCGAGGTTGGCCAGCGCCGCTTCGTAGCGCGCGGACTGGTAGTGCTGCTCGGACCGGGCCAGCTGGTCCGCGATCGAGTTGCACGCCGCAACCGCCGCACCGAAGACAGCAACGATCGCGACGATTCGCTTCGAGAGTTTCCTGAGGGTCATCAGCGTTCGACTCCGTGGCTCGAGCGCATGCTACGCGCGATCGCAGCGGGAGAGAACGATGAATGCACAGTACGCCCCCCCTCTCGCCAGCTCGCCCGATCGGCGGTATGCTGTAGATTCTGGGAACGTTTTCCTCACGGAGGCGTTCTTACGGAGGACGTCCGAAGAAGCAAGAGACCAGTCGACTCCCGATTCGTGAAGCCTGCCACTCCACAAATCGGGCGCCGACCGGTCGACGAGAAGGAGGAACGTTCGAGTTCAGGGAGGTCGAAGAAACTAGGGAAGAAGAAAGCGAGCGCTCGTAAGCAAAGCGAAGTGCATGCAAGCGAAGACGATCCATCCGACCGCCGCAGCTGCCACTGCTTCGGTCCTGGCGGGTCGACCGATCCCCGCCAGTGTCGGAACCGAGAGCCCCGACAGAGTCGTTCGTTCGCAACAGCCGTGCCGCCGCCGCGACCGGCGCCCCCGCTAACCGAAATTTGCGAAAAAGTTCAGAAAAATCTCGGTCGGCGAACCCGTCGCGCCAGCCTTCGACCGACGGTGGACGGGGCCCGCTGTGACATCGATGTCGTGGGTGGGGCTTCGACGGACACTGTTTTTCGCACCGGGCGACTTAGAACACCGCGTGCAGTGCGCCACCCGTGTAGAAACCGATGCCGGCGAAACCGCCGTCGATCCGGATGTCGAAGTGCTGGTGCGGTCGGATGTGCAGCGAGATCTGCGGGATCGAGAGCCACGGGAGAATCGACGGAAGTGAACCGCCGTTGAAGAAGCTCGGTTCTCGGTACGAACCTGCGTTGGTCACGGGGTTCGTCGCCAGCAGGTCGCCGCCTGAATAGTGCCCATTGTTCGGGTTCGTGCAGTAGTTCGCCGGGTCGTTCGTAGGCATGGGCCGCGCGCAGTCCTGGTACACGCCGCCGGGACGTGCTGGACCGCCCGGCTGATACGCCTGACTTCGGAACAGGTCGCCGCCGATGTAGCCGACGCCGATCGCAAAGCCGAACTGGAACTCGACCATCCGGTGGACCGGGATGCCCCACATGAAGTGCGACGTCAGGTAGATCCCGAACAGACGCGGCAGGACGACCTCGGTGGCCTCGGGCCCTTCGTTCGCGCCGTGGAAGAGCGTCGCGGGCGCTTGATACGTGCTGTGCTGCACGCCGATCGTGATCTCGAGTTGGTTGCGGCGATAGTAGAACTCGGGGCCCCACGCAATCCCGAGGTGACCGCCCCACGGTCGAGACTGCTGATCGATGAACGCGAACGCGCTCACGATGAACGCCGGAACGCCCATCGTCCACAACCGCATCCCGACGCCGTACTCGTCGACGTTCCGACGCTGCAGGAGCCATTCGGGGTTGGTGCGATCGGCGGGATTCATCGAGCCGCTCGGGCGAACCCCAGCCGCCTGGTCCGACGTCATGGCGCCGCCCGCGGTTGCGGTCGTGTCGCTGGTCGTCGCTGTGGCCGTCGCGCCCGTCGAACTTGGGGGCGGAGCGGTGTCTCCGCTCGCGATGGGTGAGTTCGTGCCCGACTGCGCGGCCGCGGACCCCGCAAGTGCGAGCACGATGCTCGCGGTCATGGACGCTACGTTGATTCGCATGGCTCCTCCGGAAGTTTGTTCAAGCTCGATGTGACGAAGTGCGAGCGCCCCGATCAGCGCAAATCCCTGACCGACCTCGTCCGCGCTACGATGCGCGGGCGCATGATCCTTCGATCTGAGCACGTGACGCAAGCGATCGACGAAGGGGTCGTGGCGACATTCGTCAAGGATCTGGTGCACGTGGCAGGCCCGGAGCCCCTGGTCATGGTCCGAAAACGGGTCGCGAGCGGGCCGTTTGCGTCGAACGCCCACGGCACGCCGCTCCTGCTGATGCACGGATTTGGGCAGAACCGCTACGCGTGGCATCTCTCGGGCCGCAGCTTCTCGAACTACCTCGCCAGCCGCGGGTACGACGTTTACAACCTCGATTTGCGCGGTCACGGTCGATCCCGACGCCTCGGCTCGCGGCGGACCCCCAGCATCGATCAATACGTCCGCGAGGACGTTCCGGCCGCGGTTTCCGAGGTTCGTTCGCTCTCGGGCCGGTCCGACGTCTACATCGTCGGCCACTCGCTCGGTGCGTTGATCGCGACGGCCGCTGCGCCCAATTTCCGTGAGCCGCTCGGTGGGCTCGTGCTGATCGGCGTGCCGTACCGTTTCGCGTCGGGAAGCCCCGTGCTGAAGCTGTTTTCCCGTTCCGTCGACGCGATGGCGTCGCGAGGCTGGCTTGCAGGACGTCGCGCCGGCGTGCCGGTGTGGAGCGTCGGGAAGTTGCTCCGATTTCAACGAATGCTGTGGGACACGCGCTGGGTGCCCATGCCGATCCGTGCGTGGTCGCCGGGGTCGTTCGAGCGTCGCTTGCTCGACGAATGGCTCGCGCGGTCGTTCGACATGGCGTCGCTCGGGACGCTGCTCCAGATGGTCGCCGTTGCGATGACTGGGACGTTTCGCTCGGCCGACGGTGTCGTCGACTACCACGCGCGGTTCGAAGCGTTGGACCTGCCGCTGCTCGTTCTCGCGGGGGAACGCGATCTGCTTGCGCCGCCGACATCCGTGCGTCCCGCGTACGATCGGTCGCGTGCGCGGGACCGGACGTACCGAGTCTTCGAGTTGGGCCACGGCGACCTGCTGCTCGGTCACGCTGCCGTGCACTCCGTGTGGCCGACCGTCGCTCACTGGCTCGACGTGCGGGCAGCGATCAGCAGGAAACTCGCGCCGGCCGAGGCGGTTTCGCTAGGCTGAGCCCGCCGAATGCCGCGGATTGAATCGACTGTGTGCGCCGCCGTAGCGTCGCTCGTGATCGCAGCGTCGCCCGCGCTCGCGGGCGCGCAGAACGCGCCGTTCGATCGAGTGTTCGCCGGCACGTGTCGCGCGGATACGCGTCTGGCGGGCGCTGCCGAATGGGCGCTCGAACATCGAGACGCGCTCGACGGAGCGCAGTTGCGCGATCTCGTAGAAGCTGCGGGGCTCTCCGCTGCATCAGTGCGAGCGTGGGTCGGCCGTGGAAGTGCCGACGGCGCCGCGCAGGTCGCGTCCGCGTGGCTCGCGCGGCAGTCGCTGGATTCCGGCAGTGCGCGTTGCCACTGGGCGTCGCGGGGAAACGTTTTCACCGTGCTCGCGGTGCCGCGATGGATCGACCCGGCGAACGCGGCCACCACCGTGCGCGTCGGCGACTCGCTCGAGTATTCGCCGCGCGCGGCGAGTGGAGCAACGGGATGGACCCTCGTCGTGTTGCGACCCGACGGACGTGCCGAACGCACCGCCACCGAGCCGAACGCGGCCGTGCACTTCGACGCGCCGGGCGTGTGGTCGATGCAACTGTTGGGCGACACGCCGGGTGGACCGATGCCGTTCGCGACGTGGCACGTTCGTGCGGCGCCGTCGGGCGACGCGATCGTAACCGCACCGTCTCCAGCCGGTCCTGTCGTCGAGGGTCCGTCGGACGCTCGTTCACTGTTCGTGTCGATCAATCGCGATCGCAGTCTGGCCGGGCAACCCGCCCTTCGGCCGGACCCGCTGCTCGCATCCGTCGCCGACGAGCGCGCGCACGAACTCGCGTCGATCGATCGCGTCGCCCACGCGCTCACGGCAAGCGATGGCCCGGGCGAACGCCTGCTGCGGGCAGGGCTGGCCGCCGACCGCCTTGCCGAAAACGTCGCCCGCGCACCCAGCGTCGCCGCTGCCGACCGCCGCCTGGACGGAAGTCCCTCGCACCGCGCCAATCGACTCGACCCGGGTGTCGACGCGCTCGGCGTGGGCGTTGCGCGGCGCGGGAACGTCGTTTTCGTAGTGGAAATGTTCGCGCTTCGGCCGCGGATGCGCGGGCCGTGACGAACCCAAAACCGATTACTTCTTGGCCGACGCGCGGTGGACGGCGCGTGCGAGACGCGACACGTGACGCGATGCGGTCTTGCGATGCAGCACGCCCTGCGTCACGGCCTTGTCGAGCGCCTTGACGGCCGTGGCGAGCGACGAGGCCGCAGCCTTCGCGTCGCCCGTCCGCACGGACGCCCGCGTTTCCTTGACGAGATTGCGAAACTCCGTCCGCACGCCGCGGTTGCGCACGGTGCGCTTGAGGCGTTGACGGTTGCGCTTTTCGGAAGACGGATGATTCGCCACGGATCTGTTACTCCTCGAACGAAAACGGGCGCGGACCATAACTGCGCGCGCACGAGGGGTCAAGGGCGCTAAAATACTCCAACCGCTGATGCCCGACCCACCGAACAGCGTTCTCTTTCTCTGCGTCGCGAACTCCGCGCGCAGTCAGCTAGCCGAAGCCATGGCGCGTGCGCTGTTTGGCGCACACGTGCGCGTACAGAGTGCGGGCTCCCAACCGTCGCGGGTCCATCCCACTGCGCTGGACGTGCTGCGCGAAGTGGGGATCGACGCGAGTTCGCACGTATCCAAGTCGGTGGACGTCATCGATTCTGCGGGCGTCGACGCCGTCGTGACGCTGTGCGCCGAGGAGGTTTGCCCGGCGTTTCTCGGTTCGGTCGCGCGACACCACTGGCCGATCGCCGATCCCGCGAGCACCGATGCGTCGATCTCGCCCGACGAGGTGCGTGCCCGGTTTCGTGTCGCGCGCGATGCGATCCGCGGCCGACTCGAGCAATGGCACGCGACGTGGGCGCCCGAGCCGGGAGGTTCGATGTTGCTGAACGATGGGCACCGGATTCCGCGACTCGGACTGGGAGTCTACCGAGCCCGCTCGGGCGAGCCGACGCGATCGGCGGTGCGCGAAGCGCTGCGGATCGGCTACCGGCACATCGATACCGCGCGAATCTACGACAACGAGTCCGACGTCGGTGCGGCGATCCGCGAGAGCGGGCTCGCGCGTCGGGACGTGTTCGTCACGACGAAGCTTTGGAACGACGATCAAGGCTACGACCGCGCGCTGCGAGCGTTCGACCAGAGCGCGAAGCGTCTCGGTCTCGACGACGTGGATCTGTACTTGTTGCACTGGCCCGTGCCGGAGAAGCGGCTCGAGTCGTGGAAGGCCCTCGAACGACTAAAGTCCGACGGGCGCGTGCGATCGATCGGCGTCAGCAACTTCTTGCGCCGACACATCGACGAACTGGTCGCCAACGCGACGGTCCGGCCGGCGATCAACCAGATCGAGTTGCATCCATTTCTGCAGCAACGGGATGCATGCGCGGCGTGTGCAGGACACGGAATCGTCGTGGAAGCGTACAGCCCGCTCGCCAAAGCACAGAGAATGAGCCATCCCGTCGTCCGCGAGATCGCTCGGCGTCTGCTCCGCACGCCCGCCCAAATTCTCCTGCGCTGGAGTGTGCAGAAAAACTTCGTCGTCCTGCCGAAGTCAGTACACGCCGCGCGAATCGCCGAGAACGCCGCGCTTTTCGACTTCGCCCTCGACGCCACCGCGATGCACGAACTCGACTCGCTCGAAGAGGGACTCTCCACGGGCTGGCATCCGGAGCACGTACCCTGACGCTCCGGCCCTGACGCACGTACCTGACGGTGAAGCGTCGGGCTGACATTGAGCCGTCAACCTTCGTCGACGCACGCGTTGGCTCAATGTGTGAGCCCGCGCAGGCGGGCGATCCCCAATGGTAGCCCGCCAATTCATTGGCAGGGCGCTATCTCTCGAGTATCTCCACGAGCCCCTCGTGAACCAGGCGACGGATCAGCACGATCCGACCTTCGAGATCCAGCGTCCCCGGCAGTTCCCGGATTCGCATCGTCTGTCCCGAGAGCGCAGCCTTCGCAGGCTCCGCGGCGTGCTTCGGAAGTCGCACTTCGTTGCCGTAGCACGCCACGATGAAGTGTTCGTTGGTCTCCGTCGTGTTCATGACGAGGATGGGACGCACGGTGAAACACGTCTCGGGCGTCAACCGCTTGGCGCGATCGATCTGCGTCATTTGTCCCCAGAGATTCGGGTACCGAGTCATGCGAAATTCCTGGATGAACTGGTCCATCGCGGGACGCAGCGCGGCCTTTTCGACCGCGCGGCGGAGCAGTTCGCGGAAGAACTTCTCGGCGTCCGAAAAATCGAATCCCTGCGTCGCATAACCGGGAGGCAGTGCCTTGCGAAAGTCCGGATCGTTGAGTCCGACGATCGCGATCGCTTCGAGCAACACGTCGGTCCATGACGTCGTGAGCGCGCCGAGCGTCACATGGATGGAACCCTCGTGGGTCGTTCGCGCGTCGTGCATCACGCCTCGCGGGATGTACAGGCTGTCGCCCGCGTTCAGCACGAAGTCCATCGTCACGTCGCCGGGCTTGTTCTGCTCGGGGCGAAACTTCTGGCCGCGATAGGGAAGCTGCACCGGCGTGTCGTAGATGAGCCAGTGCTTGGATCCTGTGACCTGCAGCACGAACACGTCGTGGCTGTCGAAGTGCGCTTTGAACCCCTGGGCGCTCTCGGGTGTCGTGTAGACGTTCGTCTGAAACTTGTGCGTCATCTCGCACTCGAGAGCGCGACACAAATCCGCGAGCGGCGCGTGGCGCGCAGACAGCTCCTGCATGATGATCGTCGAACCCTCGGCGTACTCTTTGTAGAGTCGCACCACGTCGACGAGGCCCGACGAGAGTGTGTACTTCTCCGCGCGCACCTCTCGCAGCGCATTGTACATGCTGACCTCGGGATGAGAGAGCCCAAGCGTCGTCACGGCGTGGTCGATGACGCTCCACGACACCAAGTTGCTGAAATACTCGGGCAGCGCGCGCTTGATGAGCAGCGGCTTGCGCTCCCAGTGCTCGCGATAGAACACGTCGACGCCAAACGGATCGATGATCCGCGCGAGGGAATATCCGTCGGTCATGGTGGAACCGAGAGGCTACACGAGGTCTCGAGTGCGCAGATGACCTGCGCGAAGAACGCTACTTGCGTCCCGACCGGCCGCGGCCCACGCCGTCGTTCGGGTCGCTGTCCGTCAAGCCGGTGTTCCGGCCGCGACCCACGCCATCGCCCGGGTCGGCATCCGTCACGCCCGATGCGCCACGACCACGTCCCGGAGGATCCTGTGGATCGGAATCCGTTGCGCCGGCGGCATAACCGCGACCGCCGCCCGGAGGGTCCTGCGGATCGGAGTCCGTCACGCCAGACCGCACGACGACGCCCCCGCGTCCGCGCCCGGGGGGATCCTGCGGATCCGCGTCGGTGATGCCCGACTGCACGACGACGCCGCCTCGACCGCGGCCGGGCGGATCTTGCGGGTCGGCATCGGTGATGCCGGACTGAACGACCACGCCGCCGCGGCCATTTCCGCCTGGATCTTGGGGATCTGCGTCGGTAATGCCCGAGCGAGTCTGAACGACGACCCCGCCGCGGCCGCCGCCAGGAGGATCGCCGGGGTCGGCGTCGGTGATTCCCGTTCCGCCGGACGTCACGATCGTCGCCGTCGCGGGAACGACCGTGGCGGTTGCCATCGGTGGGCGAGCTTCCACCATGCAGCCGCCGAGCGCCGTGCTCACGCCGCCCAGCGCCGTCACGCCGATGGCCCGAAGCACAGATCGTCGTCCGACCTCGGGTCCGGTAACGATCTCGTCGTTCGAGAGCGTGGTCTGAGCGTTCGTGGATTCGTCCTTCACTGGCTTGTCCGACACGGCTGTTCTCCCTTGGTTGGCCCCGCCGTCGGCACGCGAGGCATGCGAGCCATCGCATGCCGCAACGGGGCAGGTTGTGCGTTTATCTCATACACAGACTTGACGAGCAACGCGTACTCGTCCGGCGGAGCGCGACGATTCCCTCAGCGACGCGCGTTCGCGCCGGCGACAGCGCCGGACGCGAGCCGCGAGGCCCGTCCATCGTACGTGTCCGCGGCGGAGATATCCCCAATGGACCGCGCCGCCGTCGCGGCAAGGCGCCAGGCGGAAACCGCCGTGTGTCGCTCGCCCATCTGCTCGGCGCGTTCGGCCGATTCGGCGTCGCAGCGCACACGCTCGGCTCGAAGGCCATGCTTGTCCGCGAGATTTCGTGCCTCGGTCAGCGGATCGTTCGCCGCGCTCTCCTCGCCTACCGCCCGCAATGCGCGCGAGAGGCGCAGGAGGATGTCGATTCGCAATCGCAACAGGACGTCGTCCGCCGGCGGGGTCGAGTGCGAGCCGGCGCTCGGCGAACGCATGGCCTCGCGGACCAATTCGTCTGCCCCGCGGAGGCACGCGACGGCTTCCGTGTCGTTCCCGAGCGCGATTTCGAGATCCGCGCGAGTCACGGACAGTTCGGCCGCGACGGAACGGGCGTTCAGTCGTCGCGCGCAACGCAGCGCTTCGTCGGCGGCGCGCACGGCATCGGCGGACTTCCCGCGGCCCTGAAGCGCACGGGCGAGCGTCCCTTCCAGACGCGCCCACTCGACATTCGTTCGCGGAACGACTTCGAGGCCCTCGCGCAGCACGCCCTCGGCCTCAGCGGGTTCGCCAGATCGAAGCAGCGCCTCGCCCAGCTTGCGCGCAAAAATCGCAATCGCGCGCTCCGGGTCGTCGATCTCGCCTCGTGCCATCTCGCGCCGTGCTCGCTCCAGGCCGCGACGGAGCGCCATCGCTGCGCCCAGATCGTCGCCGCGCGCAAGGGCAAGGTCGCCCATGCGATCGTACAGAATCAGTGCTTCGAACGAGTTGTCGTCGGTCGCGCCCAGCATCGCGCGCACTTCGAGCGGCAGCGCAGCACCACTCAGTGCCGCACGGCAGCGTGTGAGCATCTCGCGCCGCGCAGCCGCCGGAATCGACGCCTCCGCAACCTCGCGAACGAGTGGATGATCGATCCGGAACGCCTCTCGTTCGGCGGTGACCGTCGCGCGCGTCCAACCACCCGCCTTGAGCGCGAACAGCGTCCCGGCGTCGAACTCCTCGCCGATGATCTTCGCGAGGATTTCCTCGCTGGCCTCGCCCAGGAGCGCGAGCGTTTGAACCACGTGGCGAGACCGCGGCGGCAATCGCTCGAATCGCGCGGAGATCAAGTCGACCAACCGAGCGGGAGACTGGCCACCGCCCTCGGAGATCCAGCGCGCAAGCTGGTCGAGGTAGAGCGGTGAGACGTCCTGCGTCGGGATCGCAGCGTCCAGCGCCGCAATCGCATCCGCGGCCGCCGCCCCCAACACGGGAGCGAGCGCGACGGGCACGAGGGCTCGCGGCAACGGGCCCAGGACGACGGCGTCCGAGTGCGACCAGCCCGGGTCGACGCGCGGCGTATGCGTGCCGACGAGCAGCACGGGCGCGTCGAGTTTTCCCGACGCGAGGGCGGCCCACGCAGCACGTGACGCGCTGTCCATTCGATGTAGTTTCTCGACCGCCACGAGCGCGACACCACCGCTCGTCCGCGCCGTCGCGCGTTTGAGCGCAAACCCGAGCGCCCGCACGACCGCTGCGCGCCGCGCGCGACCGTCGAGTTGTTGCGGCCCGTTCGGTGTGAAAAGTTCCTCGAACCCCGACACCACGGAGACGTCGATGGACTTGTCCCGGGTCTCAGCCTGTGTGAGCCACGCCAACGCGTCGTCCGCCGGCGCGATCTCCAGGCACTGTCGCACACAGTCGGCCACGGGCGCGTACGCCACGCCGGCCCACGTCACGTCGGGCTCGACGGCCACGATGGCGTCGCCTCGATGTCGCGATCGATCCATGAGCTCGTGCAGCAGCCGACTCTTGCCGGCCCCCTCGTCGCCCTGGATCCGAATGCTGACCATGCGACCATTCGCCGCGCGCGTTCGCGCAGACTCCAGCACTGCGATCTCACGATCGCGCCCGACCAGCGAAAGCGCGCGGGCCTCGGGCTGCGTGATCGCGCCCGGCGGCTTCTCGCTCACGCGGGGTCGTAGAGATCCGGTGGTGTCGGCGTTTGGCGCAATCGTCGCGGTCACGCGCGAGCCACACTCGCTGCAGAACTTCACGCCGATCTGCATCATCGCGCCGCAACTCGGGCACGTCTGCAACGCCAGCGTGACGGCTTTCGGGTCGCTCCGCCGCGACTGCAGCCCCGTCTCGATCTCCTTGACCGCGTCGTCGAGCGCGCTCGCGAACTCCACCGCGGACTGGTGTCGGTCGCGCGCTTCTTTCGCCATCGCCTTGAACACCACCCGCGCGATGGGCTCGGGAATGGTCGCAACCACCGATCTCGGATCCGGGATGGGGTCGCTCATGTGCATGAGCACGACTTGCGTCGGGGAGTCCGCCTCGAAGGGCACACGATTCGTGAGCATCTGGAACAACACGACGCCGCACGCGTACAGATCCGTGCGGGCGTCGAGTGCATCCCCTCGGCCTTGCTCTGGCGCCATGTAGTCCGGCGTTCCGCACACGATGCCGGGCGTCGTGATGGACGGCGCGACGTCGGCCCGGACCTTGGCCAGTCCGAAATCGACGACTTTGCAAAAATCGCCGCCGGTTCGCATCGGCTCGATGAGGATGTTCTCGGGCTTGATGTCTCGATGGATGATCCCTAGGTCGTGCGCTTCGGCGAGGGACGTGAGCACCTGCTTGAGAATGTTCGCCGCGCGGGGCGCAGCCATCGGACCGTTTTCCCAAAGAATGTGCGCGAGGTCTTTCCCCCGCAGGAATTCCATGACGAGGTACAGCAACCCGTCGTCCGTGCGGCCGAAGTCCAACACGCTCACGGAATTCGGATGGTTCAACCGCGAACTGGCGCGCGCCTCGGTGTAAAATCGCGCCGTCGCGCTCTCGTCGGAAATCAGGTGCGGGTGGATGACCTTCACCGCGAGGGTCTTGCCAAGCGATGCCTGTTCCGCGCGGTACACCCGGCCCATGCCGCCCGAGCCGACGTGTTCCAGGATGACGTACGCACCGCCGAGCGTGCGTCCGATGAGCGGATCGCCCGCGGCCGTTCGCAACGCACCGATAGGAAAACCGCAGGCGGGACAGAACCGGTGGTCCGTCTCGCACTCGACACCGCATTGCGGGCAGGCGCGCACGCGGGGACCATAGCAACGCTCGGGCCGAGTCGGTAGTCCGTGTTTGCCGGAACGTTCCGCCTCGCGATTGGCTTCCCGACGGAAAACTTTCCAGGGAAAACTTTCCACGTTCAATCGCGACGCGGCTGGAGTCGAGCTACCCTCCCCTGCGATGCCCCCCACGCCGTACCGTGTTGGCGTGCTCCTGCTCGGCCTCGCGCTGTGGGCCCAACTCGTCGCGCTCCCCGCGTGGGGCGCCCCGGGGGGGCCAATGGCCGCCGGCGCGTTCGAGTGGGCGCTGGGAGCCCTCGCATTGACGATCCTCGTCGGCGGCTCGTTCGCGGCGGGTGCGCGCGGCGCAACGCTCCGACCGATTGCGTTGCTCGCCGCGTTTCCGATCGCGCTCGGAGCGTTCGGCGTGGGCGCGGAGCACTCGACGCAGGCGCGGTTCGACATGGCGGCGCGTGCGGTCGCTGCGGGCACGGCAGTGGGATACGTCGTGGTCTGCCTCGCGTGGCTGGCGACGACCGTCCCGGGGCTGCCCGCGACGTTGACCCCGCTCGAACGGTCCCCGTCGCGCCCGGCGCCTCCCGCCTTGCACCGCATCGCACCGCTCGCGCTCGCGGCGGTGGCCGCGTTCCTCGCGATCGTCGTGCCGGGGATCCTGAGTGCACGCGCCCACCTGTCGCGCGCGGAGCGGCTGGGGGGGGAGCCGCTGCAGCGAGCTCGTGAGGCGCTCGTGTCGGCCGCCGCGCTCGGAATCGCGCTGTTGCTCGTGCTCGCCGGCGGCGCATCCATCGTCCGTGGCCGTGCCAGCGAACGGCGCGGCGGTACGCGCGCGCTCGCGTACGTCGTCTGGGCCGGTGCGGCCGGCGGTCTCTATTGGCTGCAAGGGCGACTGCGGTAGACAATCCAGACGATGGCACCGTCACGCCCCCCCCCGTCGCGGCCGCCGCCCACGCCCTCCGGGCTGCGGATGCAGCGCCCGATCGTTCGCACGGTGGGCCTGATGCTTCTCGTCGGTTCCGCGTGGCCATTCTGGGAGGCGCTGCGCCAACTCGACCGGCGCGAATTCGTCGCGGCCGCGATCGCGGTGCTCGTTGGATGGCTGGTGACGCAAGCGGGAATCGAATTGGTGCGTCCCGAAAGCGCGGAGTGACGGACCGTGACCCGGCGGACGCGCGCTCGGCACTCAGCGTGGCCGCTCGGCTGGCTCGGCATGTTGGCGATTTCGTGCCAGCCGGGGCAGGCGTCACGCGGCGCGGCGCCCGCTCGAGTCGCACGCGGTGCCCTGGTCGCACGCGTGGATCGAGAGCCGGTCACTGCCGACGACGTTGCGATGATCGCGCGCACGGAGGGGATCCACGATCGCACGGTGGCGCTCGACCGCACCGTCGACCGCGTGCTGCTCGCGCGGGAGGCCACGCGGCGTGGACTCGGGAACGATCCCATGATCGCGGACGTTGCGCGCCGTGCGCTCATCCAGTCGCTGCTCGCGCGAACCGTCGAGCAAACCGTTTCGCGGGAGCGATTGCCTGCCGACGAGCTCGCGACGGGGATGCAGATCCGAGGATTCGAGTTGGCCCACGGTCCGCTTTCTGTCACGCAGCACATCGTCGTGCGCGTCGAGGCCAGCGCGCCGGTCGACGTTCGTGCACGGGCGCGCGCCGTGACGGAAGCGCTGCGTGAACGGGCCGCGACGTTGCCGATGCCGCGCGGAGGCGAGGCGTTCGAACACCTCGCGGCGAGTCTGCCCGCCGAGTTTCCGCACCGCGCAGAGGTCCTGCCCGCGATCGACGCGAGCGGCCGGCACGCACGGGGCGCGGTCGTGGCGGAATACGCGCGAGCCGCCGCGCAACTTGCGCACGTGGGGGACGTTTCTCCGGTCGTCGAAACGTCCTTCGGATTTCACGTGATCGTGCTTCTCGAGCGGCAGCCCGCGCTCGAGGCGTCCGAAGCGGACGTTCGCGCGCGCGTTCGGGACGAACTCCTGTGGCGCCTGCGCCATCGAGCGCTCGATGCGTACCTCGACGAGCTTCGCCGGCGACACGCCGTGCAGATTCCGCCCGCCGCGATTCACGCCGTGGAGTCACCGGCGCTCGGCGCGAGGCTGCAGTGACAAGCGAGCGGCAGCCAGTCAGCGCGTCGGATCGAGACACGGAACAGACCGGGTTCTCGCGACATTTGGATCAGCTCATCGGCTGCGTCCCGGAGGCACTGTGCGCAGCATTCGTCGATGGAGACGGCGAAACCGTGGACCTCGCGTCGAAGATCGATCTGTTCGACGCGCGAATCGCGGGCGCCGAGATGGCGATCGCGCTCGACAGCGTGCGGCGGACGTGCGCGAAGACGAAGATTGGTTCGCCGCTCGAGGTTCGCATCGAGGGAACGGAACGCTGCATGCTCGCGCGGCATGTCGGCGAAGGATACAACCTCGTCGTGCTGCTGCAGGGCCACACGCTCGGGGCGCGCGCGGCCGAAGCGACGGCCGAGGCGTCGACGCGTTTGCTCGTCGAGGCGGGCTTCGATTCGCGAACGGGACCGGCGTTGCTCCGCTCGGTCGAGCAGCGCAGCGCGCCCAGCGGGCTGCAGTTCCCGCGGGCGTTCGAACTCGCGGGACGGCGCCGGCGGGTCGAGAGTGTCTTGGGACACTCGATCGACGGCTCCACGGTGCAATTTCTCGTGCGCCTGGACGACGGCGAGGAACTCTTCGTCGTTCATCGAACGGATTCGCACGAGTGGGTGCGAGGCGAGACCTAAGAGTCGAGCGCTTCCGCGCCGCGCGGTTGTGCTAGCGTGCCGCGCCGTGTCGACGGAGCGTAGATCGCAGCGCGCGGCGATGGTTCGATTCGGGACCATCGCCCGCGCACACTGGGGACGCGTCGTCGACGCCGTTGCGTCGCTCGGATTCGACGCGATCGACATTCCACTCGTGTGGCGCGAGCACGAGGTCGGCCCGGGAACGTTCGATTTCGAACAGGGAACCCGCGCACTCGACGAGATGCTCACGCTCGCGCGCGGCGCTGGACTCGGGACGATCGTTCGAGTGGGCCCCGTGTGCAGCGACGAGGCTCCGGCGATGGGACTCCCCGAACGCATCGTGCGGGACGTCGCGTGCCAGGCTCGAACCCCGCGCGGGAACACGGTGTGGGTGCCGGACCCGCCCCGGATCATGCCGTGGCCGTCGATCGCGAGTGAGGCCTACGGTCGCGAGGCGAGCGCGTGGGTGACGGCCGCGTGTCAGGCGATCGCGCGGAGCGATCCCGACGGCACGCTGGTGTCTCGTGTGATCGTCGGGCACGGACCGCATCCGACGTTTCGAAACGACCCCGAGCACCATCCCGACGAGGGTCCCGATCCTGCGCTGACGTTTGCCATGCGTCTCGCCGATGCAGCCAACGCCGCCGGAATCGCGCGGGATCGAGTGACGATCTCGATCACCGGCGGGTTGCAGATTGCTCCCTGCGCGCGGACCCTCGCGACGACGAACGCGCTGGCCCTCGCGAGCCCGCATCCGTCCAGCGGAACGATGGCCGTGTGGCGTGCCGTTCAGCACGGCGGCGCGAGCACGAGGCTGCATGGGTTGCACTGGGACGTCTGGTGTGGCGGGCCGGTGTTTCATCCGCCGATGCGTGGCGCGCATGCCGTCGAAGCGGCGCGAGTTGCCGTGCTCGCGGGCGCAGAGTCCGTCACGGTTCGCATGGCGTGCGCGGGTTCGCGCTGGATTGGCGCCATACTGGGCGAAACCGGCGGGCGACGAGCGCACTCGGCGCTGTGGGCCGACTGGAACGCGTGGGCCGGGGACATGGCGATCGGCGAGGACATCGCCGCGGATCTCGTGGAACCGCAGGAACTTGTCCGCGCGGCGCGGGACGACGCGAGCATCGATCCGCTCCCGACGCCCTTCGCGGCTTTCCTGGGTTGGACCGCGGGACAGATCGCGAGCGACGACGTCGCAGTCGCGGGCAGCAAGAGCCTCGCCGCAGCCGAGTCCTCGCTGGCGGGTGCGGAGCGATCGTTGCGGGCCGCGGGGCTGCCCGTTCGGCGGGTATCTGCGGGTGCAGAAGGTCCGCTGGCGTGGCGGTGCGGAGATTCGACCGCCGGATTCACGCGGCGAGCCACCGCTGCGCTCGAAAGTGTTGCGCTCGACGTCGATCCGCGCGACGCGGCGATCGTGCGCGCGATGATCTGCGGCGAACGCGCCGAGTTGATCGTGCTCAATCATACGGCGTCCCCGGTGCGGGTCCGTCCGCACGCCGAGGGCTGGCGTCGCGGCGACGACATCGTGGAGCCCGGGACGACGGTCGAACTCGCGGGAGGAGAATCGCTGCGCCTGCATCGACCCGCGGCAGAGGTTCGTGTTCCGTCCGCGGATGCAGTGATCGCATCGAGGACGAAACGCCGACCCGCTGTGCGACGCCGGAGCGCCGCGCGACCCCCGAAGGACGGCGCGCAGTGATCGCGCACGACGTACACATCGCGGGCTTCGCACCGCGCTCGTGGCATCGGCTGGTCACGCTGGTCGCGCCGGGACTCGTCTCGCGCGCACCCCACGAGCATCTCGCGCGCGAGAGCGAGCCGGGCGGAACGCTGTTCGTGCTGTATGAGGGCGACCGCGTGCAGCGTGCGTGGCATTCGCATCGCGGCGTGATCGCGATCAAGGGCTGGCCCGGTGCCGACGGCGTCGAGTCGCTCGCTGCGGCACACAACGCGAGATTCGTGATCGCAGCGGAAACGACGGCGCTCGACGAGTGGTCCGAGCGAGTCGGCGGGCGATTGCAGCTCGACGACGATGCTTGGACGACGACCGTGGTTGCGCTCGATGCGCTGCGCGAACTCGCCGACGATGGCCGAGTTCACGTCTGGCCTCGGCTCGTTCCGGCGCGCGTGCCCATGCCCAACCCCGCGATGCTCCGCACGGCGTTCGACTTGCTGCTTCCCGACGGCAAGTCCGCACTCCTCATGCTCTTCGACGATCAAGCGCTGGACACTGCGGTGCTGGTGCGCCGGCGGGGCGCGGCCATCGACGAAGTGCTAGGGCCCGAGATCATCGCGCACATGACCGGCGCACTCGGCGGTGACCATCGCCGCGACCACCGTCACGTGCGCGCCGCGGTCGAACGCGAACACGGCCCGCTCGCGTTCGGAATGTTCGCCGAGACGTCTCGGGTTCACGCACTGCTTCGCACGGACGAGCCCGCCGCGTGGGCGATGGCCATGGCCGCGCGCGACGTCGTGTTCGACCCGATGCCCGCATGGCTGACCCTGGCCGCGGGCGCGGGCGTCGTGCGCGCCGTTGCGCGAGGGTCGGGCGCGCTGCTCGGGCGAACGAGGATGTTTCAATCGATCGCCCCGGCGCTGGCGATCGCGCGATCGGCAATCGAACGCGTACGCGGAACGCCCGTGACGCAACTGTTGGGCGGGCTGCAACCCCTGACCGTGCTCGCAGGCGTTCTGCGTCGAACTACGCCGCGGGACTCGCCTGCGCACGACGAGCCGACCCCATAGGAGACCCATGGACGCGACCAACCTTCCCGTGGTGCGTGGATTCCGATTCGGTGCGGTGGCCGCGGGCATCAAGAAGCGCGGCGGTCCAGACGTCGGCGCGATCGTCGCCGACCGATCGGTTCCAACGGCGGCGCTCTTCACGCGCAACATCGTGAAGGCCGCGCCCGTCGTTCTCGCGCAACAGCGAGTTCGACGCGGGAGCGCCCGCGCAGTGCTCGTCAACGCAGGCTGTGCGAACGCGTGTACGGGCGCCGCGGGGCTTCGCGCCGCGCGCGAGACGTCCGCCATGCTCGCGCGCGCCCTCGGGGCCAATGTCGGTGATGTGCTGCCGGCGTCCACGGGAGTCATCGGAATGCTCCTCCCGACGGAACCATTCGCGCGCACGATGAACTCGCTCGTCGGCGACCTCTCCAGCGAGGGCGCCGCCCGTTTCGCGGAGGCGATCCGCACGACGGACCGCTGGCCCAAGGCGTCGGCCGAGCGCGCGCGCATCGCCGGCGCAGACGTCATCGTGCTCGGAATCGCCAAGGGCGCGGGAATGATCCATCCGGATATGGCAACGACGTTGGCGTTCGTGGTGACCGACGCGCGCATTGGCGCGCCGGGACTGCGCCGAGTGTTGCGCGACGCGGCAAGCGACACGTTCAACGCATTGTCGGTCGACGGAGACACGAGCACGAACGATACGCTCATCGCGATGGCGTCGGGCGCGGCCGAGAGTGCCCGCGCGATTCGAACGCCCCGGGAACTCGGAGCGCTGACCCGCGCGTTTCGCGACGTGCTCGCCGCGCTCGCGCGGAGCATCGCGGCAGACGGCGAGGGTGCCGAACACCAGGTGACGATCGAAGTCACGGGCGCGCGCTCGGTCGCGGACGCGCGACGTGTAGCGCGGACGATTGCGACGAGTCCGCTCGTGAAGACCGCGCTCTTTGGAAAAGACCCGAACTGGGGACGCATTCTCGGCGCCGCGGGACGTGCAGGTGTGATCTTCGATCCGGCCGTGGTCTCGATCCGGGTCGACGACGTGGCCATCGTACGGCGTGGCGAAGCGATCGGCGGGGACGCAGAAGCCCGCGCGCACGAGGTCATGACCCGCGCGGCGTACTCGATCGGCGTCTCGATCGGGCGCGGCTCCGGGCGCGCGCATTACTTCACGTGCGACTTGGGACACGCGTACGTAGACGTGAATGCCAGCTACCGATCGTAGAGGCCCTTCCCCTCGCGAGGAGCCGCTGGTACCCTCGCCGTTTGTGAGCTCCGCGGCGACGACGATCCGACAACCGATCGCACTCGAGATTGCGGGACAACGCCTGCGACTCAACGCCAACGCCGAGCCGGGGCACCTCGAGCGTCTCGCGCTGCTGGTCAACGAGCGCTGCGACGAGATGAAGCGCAACACGCGCTCGAACGTCCCCGCGACGCTCCTCGCCCTCGTCTGCCTGGATCTCGCGGACGAACTGACCGCCGCGCGACGTGAGTTGGACGAGTTCAAGGGCCGCACGACGACGGCGCTCGAAGCGGCGGAGACCCGTGCGCGCGACGTCGAATCGCTGGCACGCCGTGCCGTGACCGATGCGATCCAGGAAATCGACCGACTGCTCGCACAAGACGAAGCAGACGAAGCGCCTGCGACGGATCACACCGAGACGGCGTAGCTCACGCTCCGGGCGCGGCGGGCCGTTCGCCGAAGATCGCGGTTCCAACACGCACGATCGTGGCGCCGCACGCGATGGCGACCTCGAGGTCGTGCGTCATGCCCATGGAGAGTTCGGGAAGGCGCGCAACGCCACCGTGGGCGTCGCGCAGCGACCGAAGGGCCTCGAAGAACCGACGTGCGCCCTGCGGGTCGTCGGTGTACGGGGGGACGGTCATCAGACCGCACAGTCGCAGCGACGATTCACGATCGATCGCGTCGAGCACGTCGCCGAGCGCCTCCGGAGTGCATCCCGACTTCTGCGCCTCCGCACCAACGTTCACTTGAACGAACACGCCGAGCGACGTGCGGACGTCCGCAGACTTTCGACCCAGGTGCTCCGCGAGCCGTACATTGTCGACGGTATGCACAAACGCTGCGACGCGCGCGACGTCACGCGCTTTGTTCGTCTGCACGTGCCCGATCGCATGCCAAGAGATCCCGACGAGTTCCCCGCACGCGTCGGCCTTCTGCACGAGTTCCTGGACGTAGTTTTCGCCGAATTCGCGCAAACCTGCCGCGTACGCGGTGCGAATGACCGCCATTGGATGCGTCTTCGTCACCGCGAGCAACCGAACTGTCGCCGGGTCGCGCCCCGCGGCCCGTGCGGCGCGGTCGATGCGGTCACGCACTTCGCAGGCACGTCGCGCGATCTCGTCGGCAGCGATCACGACTCGAGCGGATAGCTCTCGATCGCGCCGAGACGCAACAGCAATTCGATCACACGGTGGATCGGCAACCCGACGACGTTTGCGTACGAGCCATCGATCTTCTCGATGAACGCGCCCGCGAGACCCTGCGCAGCGTAGCCGCCGGCCTTGTCGGCGCCCTCGCCCGTTCGAACGTAGCGTTGAACCTCGTCCTCACGGATCGCGCGAAACGTCACGGACGTCGTTTCCGCGTACGCCGGTGCATCGAATGCGTCGGGGCCGTGAAGCACGAAGCCCGTGGTTACTTGGTGCGTGCGTCCCGATAGAAGGCGGATCATCCGCGCTCCGTCGCGCTCGTCGCGTGGCTTTCCAAGCAGCTCGCCGGCCATGTGCACGATCGTGTCGGCGCACAACACCCAGCGCCCCCGTGTGTTCCGCTCCGCCTGCTTCAAGTTGTAGAGCACCGCCGCGCCCTTCTGGCGAGACAGTCGCGTGGCCATCGCGTCGGGGCGCTCGCCCGGCAACAGGGTCTCGTCGATTTCGACCTTCACGACTTCCACCGGCAGTCCGCACTGTCGCAGCAAGTCGAGACGTCGCGGCGATTGCGATCCAAGGATCAGCGGTTGCTCGTGTGTGATGCGGTGATCCATCGACATTGAAGATGCCCCGGATCCGGGAATCGTCAACCCCGAGGGGCATGGAATCCCGCCGACGCGGTGCATCAGGGCGTCGCGTTCGTCACGGAAGTCCGCGCCATTTCGCGTCGCGGCGTCGGGCCGGTTGACCGGACGATGTGCTGCTCGTGAAGCTCACGTACTTGGTGACGTGACCGCGGCAATCGGCGTCGACTCGGCTTCCACCGTCGCCGACTCGCCGACGATTTCGGCGACGTTCGCGACACCGCGCGATCGAAGCCGTGTGGCCAGCCCGTCGTTGAGTTCGCGCGCGAAGCCCGGCCCCCCGTACACCAGCGCCGTGTAAACCTGCACGAGTGTCGCACCGGCACGCAGCAGTTCGTACACGTCGTCGACCGTCGCGACGCCACCGACGCCGACGATCACGAGCCGCGCGCCCGCGCGGCGTCGAACACGGCGCACGATCTCCCGCGTGCGCGAAAAGAGCACCGGACCACTGAGCCCGCCGGCGCCGAGCGCTGCAACGTCGGGCTCGGGCGTCACGAGACCCGTGCGACCGATGGTGGTATTCGCGGCCACGATTCCTTCGATTCGCAGTTCGAGCGCGAGGTCCACGATCGCGTCGATGTCATCGTCCGCGAGGTCGGGGGCGATCTTGACGAGCACGGGCGGCGAGTGGCCGGCGGCGGACAGCGCGGACCGAACGGCCACGAGCACTTCGCGAAGTGACGTGACGGATTGAAGCGATCGAAGGCCCGGGGTGTTCGGCGACGAGACGTTGACGACGAGGTAGTGCGCGAACGGCGCGAGCGCCCGAACGCTTTGCGCGTAGTCGTCGGCGGCGTGCTCGAGCGGGGCGAGCTTGCTCTTGCCGACGTTGATCCCGAGCACCACGCGATCGGGCGGATGCGCTCGGATCGCACGCGCCGCAGCTTCGGCGCCCAGATTGTTGAAGCCCATGCGATTGATCAGCGCGCGGTCACGTCGCAGGCGGAACAGCCGCGGTTTCGGATTGCCGGCTTGGGCAAGTGCCGTGACCGTTCCCACTTCGACGAAGGCAAATCCCACGGCTCCGAGCGCGTTGTACATCTCCGCGGACTTGTCGAATCCGGCGGCGAGACCGACGGGCGACGCGAACGATCGTCCCAGCGCGGAAACCGTCAGTGTGCCGTCGTGTGGGCGCCGTCCGCCGAGGAGCGGGCGAAGCCATGCGATGCGATGCGCTAGACCCAATGCCCACGAAACGACCGCGTGCGCCGACTCTGCCGAGAGCAGAAACAACACGGGCCGCAACAGCAGACGGTACAGCATGCGCACGCGGGCACTGGCACTGCCACGCGGGACGCCGCCGGGTCAATCGTTCGTTCGGGCGTCCGCGCGCCCTACTGTCCCGACTGTCGGGTCGACGCTGCGGGGTCGAAGCCGTAGGCTTTCCACATGCGTTCCGCGCCCGATTCGTTGGTCGCCCGGTGGAGCATCGCGGCGGCAGCGTCTCTCGCGATCGGATGCGACGACCCGTCCGGGGCGTCGACGCAGATCCCCCGCGGAGTTCCGGCGATCAACACGCCGGACACGACCACGGGTCAAGCCGACGGCGGCGTCTCTCGGACGGGCACTGCGCGCGACACCCGTTGTCGGACCGAGGTCGCGACGTTCTCTCCTCGCGCGGCCTGGGGCGACGTCGTGGGCGCGTTCCAGGGTGAAACTGGGCTGCGGGTGTTCACGGAGCGGGGTTGGTGGGACGCCGCGACGAATGGGCCCACCGGCGTCGACGTTGCGCCGCGGAGAGTCGTGGCGGTCGCGGGTGGATATCTATTCGCAACCGAGAGTGGAGTGCAGTTTCGCGACGCGACGACCCACGCGATGCACGCCGCGCGGGGAACGATTGCGCGTGGGTGCGAACCGCAATGGGTCGCAACGGCGGCGGGCGCGGTGCTGTTTCAACGCAGGGTCGCAGGCGGGACATGCGACGAGCCCCGAACGCTGGGACCGATCGTTGCGCAGCGCGTGGACGGCCAGGGCGCACCGGTCGGCGTTCCGACGACGCTTGGTTCGACGCACGATCGCCTCGCGCGCGTGACGAGTTTCACCGTCCGCCGCGATGCGGGCCGAATCGTTCTCGAGGCGATGCAGGACGACGATCGCCCCGCGGTCGTGGTGCTCGACGACGATCTGCGCGAGCTGGGGTTCGTCGACGCCGACGAGCTGTCCCACGGAACCGTCGCGTGCCCGCGCGCGGGATGCGTTCGCATCGAGGGCGCCGTGGAAAACGGCGACCCCGGCACCGCTGTCGACGCCGCCGGACACATGCGCCTTGCGGACCTCGGCACAGGCGGAGAAGCCGAGATCGAAGCGCCGAACGGCACGTGGCAAGACGTCGCGACGTTCGGTGATCTCATCTTGCTTCGCATCTGGACGGCGGCGGGCGAGCGAGCGCAAGCCCTCGTCGTGATCAACGCCGCGCACCGTCGGACGATGCCCGTCTACGACGCGCCGCACGACACGACCGTCACGCGTCTGGTGATCGCTGGCGTGGGAACCCGCTCGGTGCTGGGAGTCACTGGCCGCGGCTTCGTCGTTTCCGGCGTGGACGAATCGCTCGGCCCGTTCGTGCAAGAGATTCGATGCGAGCCGTGAACCCGAGCACCCCGCGCGCGCGCTCGGTGATGCTCGCGACGTGCTTGGCCGCGTCGTGCCTGGTCGCATCGGAGGGCGTGTTCGCACAGACGCCCCGCGACTCCGACATTCGGGGCTGTTGGCGAGGGGCTCTGGAGTTTGGCTTTCTCGCGCGCGTGCCGATTGTCCTGGAACTCACGACCATGGGCGATGCGGTGGCTGGCACGTTTCGCGGACCGGCGGGCCCGGCGGACGCGATCGAACACGGCCATCGCGACGGAGTCCGCGTGAGTTTCGAAGTGGCTGCGCGACGCGGTCGGATGCGCTTTGACGCTAAGCAATCCCCGTGCGGTCGGGAGTGCCGTACAATGGGGCCATGCAGGACGTTGCGCGGGCGGGAATGGCAATCCGACTGATGGCAGCTGGCGGAACGGACATCGGTCGGGGGCGCCAGCACAACGAAGACAACGTGCTCGTGCGGACCGATCTGCAGTTGTACGTGCTCGCGGACGGAGCCGGCGGCCACAATGCGGGGAACGTCGCAAGCGCGCTCGCGACGACTTCGGTGGCCAACCACTTCGAGGAAACCGAAGCGCTCGCGGCGTCGGCGCCGGACATCGACGCCTTCGGCCTGTTCGTAGGTGCGCGGCGTCTCGCGGCTGCAATCCAGGAGGCAAATCGAGATGTCATCGAGATTGCGAACACATCGAACCGCCGGCGCGGAATGGGCACGACGATCGTTGCACTCCACGCGCAGCCGCACACCGCGCTACTGCATCTCGGCCACGTCGGCGACAGCCGGTGCTATCGGCTTCGCGATGGACACCTGGAGTTGCTGACGTCGGATCACTCGCTGCTGAACGACGTGCTGGAGTTTCGGCCCGACATGGACGACGCGTCGCTTGCGCGATTGCCGCGGAGCGTGGTCACCCGGGCGCTCGGAATGGAAGAGCCGGTACGGGTTTCGATTCGTACGCTCACGATGCTTCCGGGGGACCGATACCTGTTGTGTTCGGACGGGTTGACGGACGCCCTCGAGGAATCCGCGATCGGCGATGCGCTGCACACCTCCCGCATCCCGGACGAGCAGGTCCGTTTGTTGATCGACCTCGCGCTCAACGGAAACGGGCAGGACAACATCGCGGCGCTCGTGGTGGCGTGCGACGCTGCGGCCGCCCCGGCGGCTCACCCACGGCGGCAGATCGTCGTCAGCCCTCGCGTGTCGGCTCCGCCTGCGCCGGACAACGCCGACGGCGGCAACTCCGACGGCCCCGAGATCATGTTCGCGGACAAGCCTGGCGAGTCCGACGCGGACTCCAGCGGAAGCATCCACGTCGTGCCGGCCGAGAGTGCGTCGGACGAAGTGCTCGACGCGCTCGACGGGTTCGTCGGGCCGGGCCGCCCGCGAGACTGAAGCCGCGAGACGCAGCCCGCGAAAACGACCGCGCGACATCGCGCGTGCGCGGCTAGAGTCCTTCGCGGCGAATCGCGACGAACATCGAACCCGCGACGCGAAGATTGTGCACGATGCCGTACGAACACCCGCGTGCTTCGAACGTCCAGATGTTGCCCCACGGGTCCGAGCCCGACTCGAACAACATCATGTGTCCCGAGCCGCTCACGTTGTAGACGAGCGCGTCCGCCGTTTGCGTCATCGCGCGGGGCACCCGTGACCAGTGGGTATTCGAGTTGACGAAGTCGTACGTCGAATACGGATGCAGATCCGTCGTGATCGCGGACGCACTCGGAATCTGCCAAACCTTCGCGACGAACCCGGAACAGTCCGCGCCGTAGCGGCCAGTATGCGTGCAACTCGGACAGCTGCCAGAGCACGTCCCGTACATGGTCGCGTCGCAGGTCCAGGATCCGTGACCCCAGTAGTACGAGTAGCCGACGGCGCACCGCGCGCGGCTGAACATCGACGCGAGTTCCGCTGGCATCGGCGCGCCGCCCGTGTCCGCCGTCCCCGCGTCGGGCGTGGACATCATGCAAATCGCCGGATCGAACGCCGAGTCCGCGACGAGATAGGCTCCCGATGCCCAGCCGGTCATCGCCATGTACCGAACGTTCCACCATCCCGACGTCGGCCCGCCGACGATCGTCACGAGGGTTCCGCATGGCATCGACGTGAGGATCATGTTCGTCGTGCCCGGTCCCGACCGGAGATTGAGGGCCGTGGCGGTTACCCGCGCCATGACACCCGCGCCGAGCGGCGGCGCCGCGG
>Ga0209726_10001053_pt1 | contig 46887 bp, 49 predicted proteins | sample Subgrocontami54m_FD_187453 | JGI IMG/M metagenome (GOLD analysis project Ga0209726, IMG submission 187453) | Subsurface groundwater microbial communities from S. Glens Falls, New York, USA - GMW46 contaminated, 5.4 m (SPAdes) (version 3) | ecosystem: Environmental > Aquatic > Deep subsurface >...
TGTCTATTGCATTTATAGCAATGCTTGCTACATCTCAGCTGCCATATCGTTTTCAGGATATCCAGCCGCTAAATCCGGCGCTTCAGAGCATCTGGTTTGAACTGCATGTGTTCTCGGCATTTATAGGATACTCCGGTTTTGGTCTGGCATTTGGCATGGCCTTAATGTATTTAATAAAGGCAAGGTTTGAGGAAAGGAAGACATCTCATTTTTTGATAGACAGGTTTCCAGCGTCTGCAATGCTGGATGAACTCAGCTACAAATCGGTAGCGTGGGGTTTTATATTTTTTACGCTCGGCGCGCTTATACTCGGCGCTGTTTGGGCAAATAAGGCATGGGGAACTTACTGGAGCTGGGATCCCAAAGAGACATGGAGCCTTATTACATGGTTTGTCTACGCAGCCTACCTCCATGCGCGTATTACAAGGGGTTGGAGAGGGAAAAAGGCTGCCTATGTTGCCGTCTTTGGGTTTTTATCAACCATATTCCTTTACTGGGGCGTAAGTTTTGTCCTGCCCGGTCTTCATGCCTATGCATCGCAATAAAAAAGAGGTTTCTTTCTATGAACACTCCATCAACTGAGAACAAGGGTTTATCCAGCAAGGCAATAATTGGTATTGTTGTAGCGATAATTGTATCTGTGGTATTATTAATAATAGCAGGGCAGAGGCATAAGTTTGAGCCTGTTCTGGAAGGGAAGACTGCCCCTGATTTTACCCTGCCCCAGATAGGTTCACTTGGTGGCAAAATGGTCAAACTTTCTGACTACAAGGGCAAGGTGGTTTTTGTGAACTTCTGGGCAACATGGTGCAAACCGTGCGAAGAAGAGATGCCGTCTATGCAGGTGATGTACGTGGCGCTTAAAAAGCAGTATCCGAATTTTGAGATATTGGCTGTAAGCATTGATAAAGGGGCCCCTGATATAGTAGAGTCCTTTGCAAAGAAATATGAGGTTACATTTCCCATACTACATGATAGAAATGGTAAGATAAAAGAGATTTATAAGACTACGGGTGTTCCGGAGACTTTTATAATAGACCAAAATGGTATTATAGCAGAAAAGGTATGGGGGCCAAGGGACTGGAGTAAACAGGATAGCATAAGAACAATTGTTGAACTTTTAACAAACGGGCCAAGAGCGGCTGATAAGTATAAGCAGAAGAAGGCAGCGTATTGATGTCATTAAGGTTTTATCCAAGTATCTTTTTCTTATTTTTTTGCATTTCATTTTTGACATATCCGTTAAATATAAATGCTGCCGGGCAGGATTACTGGGCAGATGCAGGAGTGGTCAGGGTCGGGAAGAAAAAGCCGGTAGAGGCCCCTGATTTTGTGCTTAATACACTTGACGGTAAAAAGGTTTCCTTAAAGGGATTTAAAGGCAAGGCAGTATTCTTAAACTTCTGGGCCACATGGTGCCCGCCCTGCACAATAGAAATGCCTTCTATGGAGACCATTCATAAAAGATTTAAGGACAAAGGGCTTGTTGTTATAGCGGTAAATTCTGAAGAGAGTGAGAAAAAAGTCAGTAAATTTATTAGAAAGAAAGGTTACACATTCCTTGTGCTCCTTGATACCGATGGTTCAGTAACAAGCGATTCTTACAGGACAGTCGGTCTCCCCACCACATACCTGATTGACAGGCAAGGCATGGTGGTTGGCAAGGCAGAGGGGGCAAGGGAGTGGGATTCAGAAGAGTCCATTAGACTGATAGAGGAGATATTAAAAAGGTGACGCAAGATGTTTCAATACCCATAGCATTTTTATTCGGCCTTCTTTCATTTGTGTCCCCATGCGTCCTGCCGCTTATGCCGTCCTATATCTCGTTTATCACAGGCATATCCTTTGAAAAATTGACGGATAATGACGGGGACAGGGAACTCAGGAAGGTCATACTTATCAACTCGCTCATGTTTATATTGGGCTTTTCCGCGGTCTTTGTAAGCCTTGGGGCATCTGCAACATTTGCGGGTGAGATATTGCGCACCTATCAGGATGTAATCAGAAAGGTGGGAGGCATAGTAATTGTCCTGCTTGGCGTCCATATTGTAGGCATAATAAATTTCAGGATACTGCAGCAGGATAAAAGACTGCACTTTTTTAGGGAAAAGCCGGCAGGTCTTTTAGGCTCATTTCTAATCGGCGTCGGCTTCGCAGCAGGCTGGACTCCATGCATAGGGCCGATACTTGCAGCTATCCTTATGATGGCGGCTTCATCTGATACCCTAATGCAGGGGGTGCTCCTTCTTATTATTTACTCCCTCGGGCTTGCCATACCATTTTTTCTTACCTCTCTTGGCATCACTACATTTCTCAAACACTTCAACAGGCTTAAAAAACACATGCGGGTTGTTTCAATAGTAACCGGCAGTTTTTTGATTATCACAGGCATCTTGATTTATTTTAATTCTTTTGCTATACTCACCAGGCATATAAACAGTCTGTTTTCATAATGCTGTTTTTAAAAAATACGGTTTTATCTTTTGTTTCCAACCGTTCTTCTTAAATTATGGTCAGAGTTGAGATATATTCAAAAAAAGACTGCTGCCTCTGTAATAAGGTCAAAGAGCTTATAAACAAAGTTGGCTTAGAGGTGCCCTTCTCTTTCAAAGAGGTGGATATCACTGATAATGAAGAACTTCTCAGAAAATACAAGGAGGATATACCTCTTGTTTTTATAAACGGCAAAAAGGCATTCAAGTTTAAGGTGGATGAGGTTGAATTCAGAAAGAAGTTGAGAATAGAGTTGATAAAGAGCAGCTTGTCCCGGATGTGGAGTAAAAAAAGTGTGGAGCAAAAAAGAGTATTTTAGTTAGATATTGCCAATTCACATAGCCGTTTCCACAACATTATATTTCATTCTTCTAATATCTCATAAATATCCTTTTCTACAGGATACCCCAAGGAATACAAGAAATCTGACGGTTGACTTTTCCGCAATACAACAGATATAATCTCCGATAGAATCAATCGGGGACGGAGGTATTTATCTCTATGAACAGAAAGGCTGTTGCGCTGCTTTCCGGCGGGTTGGACTCAACTCTGGCAGTAAAGGTGATGCTGGAACAGGGGATTGAAATTTGCGCCCTTAATTTTACATCCACATTCTGCACATGCAGCTGCAGGGGAAGCGTCTGCAGCAATGAGGCAGCAAGGGTTGCTAACGAATTTGACGTTCCCATAAAAGTCCTTCAAAAGGGCTTAGATTACATAGAGATTGTAAGAAATCCAAAGTATGGCTACGGACAGGGTATAAACCCTTGCGTGGACTGCCGCATATATATGCACAAGCTTGCAAAGGAATATATGGAAGAGATTGGCGCGTCATTTATAGTAACCGGCGAGGTGCTGGGTCAGAGGCCAATGAGTCAGAGAAGGGATGCGTTTGAGACAATAGAAAGAGAGAGCGGTCTTGAGGGGCTTATTCTAAGGCCCCTTTGCGCAAAGCACCTTGAACCTACCATTCCGGAGAAGGTCGGCATAGTAAACCGGGAAAAACTTCTGGATATGGGCGGCCGTTCACGGAGGCCGCAGATAGCCCTTGCAGAGGAATTGGATATTCAGAATTACCCTTGCCCGTCAGGCGGCTGTCTCCTGACAGACAAGATATTTTCAAAGAGGGTAAAGGATTTGCTGGATAATAAGGAAGAAGTCACGATGAAGGATGTGCTTCTTCTTAAAGCAGGCAGGCATTTCAGGCTGAATAAGGATGTTAAGATTGTTATCGGCAGGGATGAGGCTGATAATAAAAAAATCAAAAACCTCATTCAGGCAGACGATATCCTGATAGAGCCGCTGGATTTTGCCGGACCAACAGGACTTATATGCGGCTTATCTAAAAATGGAACGCACTTTATCGCAGGCAGGATGATTTTAAGATACGCCGGAACAAAGGCCGAGGGGAAGAGAACGTTAAAACTTTCTAAAAATAGCGAGACAACTACATTTGAGGTTGATGCGCCAGTTGAGGAAGAAGTGTTAAAAGGGATGATGATATGAACAAAACTCAAAACTTAGAAAGTAGCGAACAGAAGTTTGAGCATCTTAAGGCCATCCTGAAGGACATGGGCTCTGTGCTTGTGGCCTTTTCAGGCGGAGTAGATTCAACCTTTCTTTTAAAAATTGCCTTTGATGCATTGGGCGGTAAGGCTGCGGCGCTTACAGCCATATCTCCAACATACCCTGAAAGGGAATTTCAGGATGCAAAGGACCTTGCCCGGCAGATTGGCGCAAGGCATATAATAGTAGAATCTAATGAACTTCTTATACCAAACTTTGCTGATAACACGGATAAGAGATGTTACTATTGCAAGAGCGAGCTTTTTGAGATATGCAATGAAAAGGCAAAAGAGCTTGGGCTTGCATCCGTAGCAGACGGAAGCAATATTGATGATTTGGGAGATTATAGGCCTGGGAGAGACGCTGCAAAAAAACTTGGCGTGAGAAGTCCTCTTGTAGAGGCAGGTCTGTCAAAGCCTGAAATAAGACAATTAAGCCGTATTATTGGCCTTGAGACATGGCAAAAGCCGTCCTTCGCCTGCCTCTCATCCAGATTTCCTTACGGAACAAAAATAACAGAAGAAAGACTTGATAAGGTTGAGAGATGCGAAGAAATGCTTCGCAATTTAGGTTTTTCTCAATTCCGGGTGAGATACCATAATGAAATTGCCAGAATTGAGGCGCCGCCTGCTGAGATAAACAGATTCTTGGAGGAAGGTATCAGGGATGTAATTGTTAAGGGCTTTAAGGAGCATGGCTTTACTTATGTAACCCTTGACCTGCAGGGTTACAGGACTGGAAGCATGAATGAAGGGATTAGCTCAAGCTCAAAAAAGTTTATCCCTCTTTGAATTTCTTTAAAACACTTAGCAGATAATCAATATCCTTTTCAGTGTGGCTGGCATTTATCTGGAATCTTATCTCTTCATCCCCTTTCGGAACAACTGGAAAGTTTAGCCCTGTAGCCAATATGCCATTGACAAAAAGATGTTTGATCATTTCCGATGTCCTCTCGGTATCCCTCACCATCAGCGGAACTATAGGGTGTTCGCCGGGAATAGTCTCATACCCAAGCTGTTTCAGCCCTTCCCGCAAGCGCGCTGCAAGTTTTATCAGCCTTTCGAGAAGCCTTATCCCATCTGGACTCCCCAGTATTTCAAGGGACTTGATTGCCGCTGCTGCCTCAGCAGGGGTAATTGGGTTAGAATAGATATAAAAAGGTGATAGTTCCCTGAGATAGCTTATAACCGTATTTGTTGAGACTATATAACCGCCGTTTACTCCCAGCGCCTTTCCAAGTGTTGCCACTAGAATATCCGCTCTGGCATTGGTATATTCTTCTGTGCCTCTTCCTGTTTTACCAAATGCGCCGACACCATGCGAGTCGTCAACAACAGTTATAATCCCTTCTTCATACCCCGATTCATATCTCTTGCAGATTTCAACAATTCTGTCTAAAGGCGCATAATCGCCCCTCATGCTGAAGATGCCGTCAGTTGCCACCACAACCCTTTTTACATGACCTGTGTTTTCCCTGAGAATACGCTCCAAATCTGTTATGTCAAGATGACGATAGACATCCTTCTTTGCTGGTCTGGAGAGCCTTATAGCATTGATAATGCAGTTGTGGTTCAACCCATCGCTCAACACGAGGGTGTTTTCAGTAATGAACTGGGGGAGTATTCCCATGACAGTTGAATATGCAGAACTGAATATCATCGCAGCCTCTCTGCCGTGAAAATCTGCAAGCCTCTTTTCCAATTCTGCATGCGGTTCAAAGGTGCCGCTGATAAAACGGACAGCGCCAGGACCTGCGCCGAATCTTCTGCATGTCTCTTCCTCAGCTTGTATAACCTCGTGGTTTAGGGAGAGGCCCAGATATGAGTTGGAGTTCATCCTTAAAAACTCTTTTTCTCCCTGTCCAGCGAGAAGGTAACGAGGGCCAAAACCATCCTTTGCCTCTATAACGCCAGAGATGACCTTTTCTTCACCTTTTAGGGCTCCTCTGGTTTTCAGGTCATTGAGTTTCGCAGTTAGAATAACTTCTAATTGCTTTAAAGACATAACATCTCCATTCAGTTGCCAAACCTTTCAGAAAGTTTCTCTATCATCTCCAGCGTAGTAGAAACCAAATCATATTCAGGCCTCCATCCCCATTCCATGCGCGCTACGCTGTCATCCATACGGCGCGGCCATGAATCAGCAATAGCCTGCCGCACCGGGTCTATCTGATAGGTTATGGTGAAATCCGGTATGCTTTTTTTGATTTCAGCGCAGATGTCCTCAGGCGCAAGGCTCATGGCTGTAACATTAAAGGCGTTTCTATGGATGAGTTTTGCCGGGTCAGTCTCCATCAATTGGATTGCTGCTCTTACGGCATCCGGCATGTACATCATATCCAGACGCGTCCCCTCTTTCAGGAAGCATTCATATCTTTTCCCTCTGACAGCAGCATAAAAGATCTCAACTGCATAATCAGTGGTGCCGCCGCGGGGCATGGTTTTATATGAAATGAGGCCTGGAAACCGAAGGCCTCTCGCATCAATGCCGAATCTGTGAAAATAGTAATCGCAAAGGAGTTCGCCTGTTAATTTTGTTATTCCATATATAGTTGTAGGACGTTGGATAGTATCCTGAGGTGTATTATCAGGAGGCGTAGATGGGCCGAATGCACCGATGGAGCTTGGAAAGAATACAGATAAATTGAATTTGCGGGCAGCCTCCAATATATTTCTGAGGCCGTTTATGTTTACATCCCATGCAAGCTGGGTGTCTTTTTCAGCAGCAGCGGAAAGCAGAGCGGCAAGATGAAAGACTGTGTCAACACGATACTCTTTTATAATCTTCTCAACAGCCTCCGGATCCCTTACATCCAACCGGCAGAAATGCCCTCCGAGAGTAAGCTCCATGCTATGCCCCGTTTTATGCCCTGCAGCAATGACATTTTCAAGGCCGTACTTCTTTCGCAGAGCAGGGACAAGTTCAGATCCTATTTGTCCTGTGGCGCCTGTAACTAATATTCGTTTCATATTTTGTCCGCCTGTCCTCAACACAATATTGCATATATATCACCTTTTCAGTTCCTCAATCAATACCGGCAAAACTTCAAATATATCGCCTGCTATTCCGTAATCAGCCGCTTTGAATATGGGCGCGTCCGGGTCTTTGTTTATCGCAACGACGCATTTGGATGTGGACATGCCTGCAAGATGCTGGGGTGCGCCTGATATGCCGCAGGCAATGTAGAGTTTTGGCGACACCACTTTTCCGGTCTGGCCCACCTGCGCTGAGTGAGGCATCCATCCGGCATCCACGGCAGCGCCTGATGCGCCGACAACACCTCCCAATATTCCGGCAAGCTCTTCAAGCATCTTAAACCCTTGAGTCCCTTTCATCCCTCTGCCGCCGGAGATGACAATATCAGCATCAGTAAGGCCAAGACCTTTTTGAGTTTTCTCCATATTTTTTATAATTGTCCTGATATATGATGAATCAATATCTACAGGAAGAGTCTCTATCTTTGGAGATTTTGAAGCGGGCGCTGCCGGTTTTTCAAATGCCCTTGACCGCAGTGTTACTACCCAAGGCATTTCCCCCCTGCATTTAACGGTTGATAAAAGCCTGCCGCCATATACTGGTCTGGTAAAAAGTATTTGTCCTTCAAATATCCCCTCACCCTTACCCTCTCCCGCAAGGGGAGAGGGGACATTAACCTCTATACCGCTTACATCAGATAGATATGCTGTTTTGAGCCTTGCTGCAAGTTTTGGCGCTAAATCTCTGCCAAGACATGTGGATGGTATTAGTATTATAGATGGCTCGTTGGTTTTGATAAATGGATAAAGGGCGGCAAGATGCGCATCAGATGTATATTGCGTAAGAAGATGGTTTTCTATCAAATAGATATTGTCTATACCTGTGTTTGAGATGGCGCTTGATAATGCGGATATGCTGCTGCCCAAGACAACAACAGATAATCCTGTATTTAGCCTGTCTGAAACATATCTGCCTGCGCCGATTGCCTCTAATGTGCCTGAGGTGACAGCGCCTTCTTTATGTTCAGTAATTACTAATATATTTCCGCTATTCATTTAAACCCCGTTTCAATTATCATCTCCTTTGTCCCATAGAGAAGGCATTTTATGCAAAGCTATATAACCTTTGCCTCGTTTCTTAAGCGATTTATCAATTCTTTTACAGCGCTCATAACATTACCCTTAAGCATCTCCCCCTTTTTTCTTTCAGGCGGCTTGAATAATTTTCTTAACATTATCAGTGAGGCCTCTCTTCCGGTTTCTCCCTGAGAAATGCCCAGTTCGTCTGCGTTAAATACCTTTATCTCCTTTTTCTTGGCCCTCATAATGCCTGGAAGGGATGCGTATCTTGGCTTGTTAATGCCCTGTTGTATTGTAAATAAGGCAGGGAGGGGAACCTCAACTATCTCAAGCCCCTCATCAATTTCTCTGTGCGCAGTTGCAGTTTTTTTATCCTCTGATATTTCCAATTTAAGAATTGACGAGACCGAAGGGATATTTAATATCTCTGCCAGGGCAGGCCCGACCTGGCCCCAGCCGTCATCAACCGCCTGTTTGCCGGCCAGGATAATATCATAGCCGGAAACGCTTGCAATCTTGCTCAAGATAAAGGCTGCTCTATATGCGTCAGAGCCGTCAAAGGCGGCGTCTTTCAAATGGATTCCATCGTCAGCGCCCATTGCAATGGAACTTCTTATAATATCAGCAGCCCTGTCCGGCCCCATAGATATAACAGTTACACTGCCGCCATTCTTTTCCTTTATACGCAGCGCCTCTTCCACCGCATATTCATCATACGGATTTATAACCCACGGAATATCCTGATACATAATATCCGTAGCCTCTGTATTTATCTTTAAATCTACAGCAGTATCAGGAACCTGTTTTATAAGGGCTATTATGTTCATAACGAAAGTATAGCAATCAAGCTATATGCGGTCAATTTTTATAAGCAGAGACCTTTAATCTCGCGCCGTCTGTCTCAACTGTTATTGCGCCGTTTATGTCTGTTCTTAAAACAGGTATTTTTAATCCATCATATCTTTTTAATATTTCAGGGTGCGGAAAACCAAATGGATTGGAATGGCCGACCGATATGACCGCAAATTCAGGGTTCACTGCCTTTAAAAAATCCATTTGGGAAGATGTCCTGCTGCCGTGATGTGGAACTTTTAGGACAGCGCTTTTTATTTTATCCCCTGCCTTCAGCAAAATGGCCTCGCCTATATCTTCAATATCGCCTGTAAAAAGAAAACTGGCATCCTTATATTTTAACTTTACCACCAACGAGCTATTGTTTGTATCAAGATGGTTTTCATGCGGAGGAGAGAGGAATTCTACAATTGCGCCATTTATATTTAGCGGCGGTGTGTCGGAGTCTGAGATAAACCTCTTTATGCTGTTTTTATCAATAGATTGCATCAATTCCTCATACGCCCTGCCATTACTGGTTTCTCCGTTCCATCTGAATTCACCCACATTAAACCTTTCTGCTATAAATTTAAGCCCTTTCATGTGGTCTGACTGAGGATGGCTTAAGACAATATAGTCAATCCTGTCTATCTTGTTCTTCCAGAGAAACGGCGCAATAATCCTTTCACCAACATCAAAATCCGCGTTATAAAAGCCCCCGCCGTCTATAAGCATCCGCTTGCCATAAGGAAATTCTATCAGCGCAGAGTCGCCCTGTCCAACGCTTATGAATGTAACCTTTAAATTTGGATTGTAATTAAGATGGTAATACCAGAATGAGTAATTGCCGATTATAATAAGCATTACAACCGGGAGGGCGTATTTAAGAATCCTTATCTTTTTAAATTCCACAACAGAGACTATCAGGATATAAAATAAAACTGCCTCCGGAATTGTCGGCGTTGTTGTAAAAACTGATGAGTACGGGATTTGGGAGAAAAGATTTACTGTCCATATTGAGGTCTTTAATACCATATCAACGATTACAAGAATTAAATTGGCGGCAGATTGATTAAAAAATGAGACAAGGACGGAAATAAGCCCGAGGGGGACCGCTATAAAACCCATAAGGGGGACTGCAATAAGATTTGCGATAATCCCGATGATGGAGACCCTGTGGAAGTGATATGCAGTAAAAGGCGCTGTGCCAATGGATGCCGCCAAAGACACGGCAAAGGGGTTGAGGAGATAATTCTTAAGCGGATACCATGCCGGATGAGGCGGCAAAAGCTTGGCTATGTCATTTGCATGGCTGTCCTCATTCATCCATAGGCCCTGAAACCTTTGAACGAGATATATGATTACAAGGACAGAGGCAAATGATAACTGAAATGAGATATCGTAGATGGATAACGGAGAGACAATAAGAATAACGAGCGCCGCAGCGGCAAGCGTATTGTAGATGTTTTGTTCTCTGTCAATAATAACCGACAGTATGAAAACCATTACCATTATTACAGCCCTCTGGGTGGATACTGAAAATCCTGCAACAGCGCCATACAAAAGCACAGGAACGATGCTTCCTGCAGCGGCTATCTTTTTTATATCAAAGGCAAGCATAAGCCTCTCCGACTGTTTCAATGCATGCAGGATTATCCAGTATGAAACAAACGCAATGATGCCTATATGAAGTCCTGATATGGCGAGGATATGGGCGGTGCCTGTGCCGGCAAATGCGTCCCTTACGGCCTTTGAAATCTCACCCTTCTCGCCGAGGATCAACGCCTTGATTACTGCTGAATTTTCAGCGTCCGAACCATCAATGAAATTCCTTATTTTATCCCGTATCTCTTCAATTGATGTCCTTAAGCCGTGTTTTTCCTCACCCCCGATAACTGCAATCCATCTCTCATTTTCAACATAACCGGTAACATATATATCCTGCCTTGCAAGATTGCCGGCATAGTCATACTCCCCGGGATTGCCAAAGTTTTGCGGTATATGCGGTTTTGAGATAAACCTTATCCTGTCGCCGTATTTGACCCTTACAGAAGGGCTTCCTACTGTAACGATAATTTTTCCTGTAACTGGAATAACCCCCCCCTGCCCCCCCTTTGTTAAAGGGGGGGCAGGGGGGGTTAGCTTGCAAGGCCCGAGACCGCAGAGATGGCAGACCTTATCAGATTTTACAAAGACAGGTTTATATCTTTCCAACAATCTAAAATCCCATTTTCTGAAACTAAAGATGTCCGGGAATGGGCTGTGGAGTGATCTATTCTGTGTTGTTTCCAGCATTGTCAACCTCTTTGCCTGTGGCAGACAGGAAGCGCTCTGTTATCTACATTGCGGGCAATGCGTTTTAATGGTCGCTGACCCTATTTTCCCTAAAAATTAAGATACGCCATTTCGCCTAACGTTTGCGGCCAAAAGAAGCCCAAAGGGTTTGGATGTAAATCTTTTGCACCATGTTGGGCGACTGTTGTAGCGCTTCAGCGTCCTTCAACACAAAGTATTTTTGATTTCTTTTTGAGAGTTCGTAGTGTAAGATAAACTGTTAATCCAATAATAAATAGTAACTCCCAGCCTATCACAAATTCTACTTTTCCCTCTCCAAATACATCTGCGATAAAATCAATAACAGGAAAATATGTCGTTATCAGAAAAAAGGCAGTGTATTCTCTCTTAAGGACATTTTTGAATGAAAAATGCAAGGCTGGTTTTTGCCAATTTCTGAACTTTGGCAGAAAAACTGGAGTCTTTTCTGCCCATTTTAAAAATAAAACCCCATATTTTTCCTGTAAAAATGATTCTTCAGCAAAAATTATCCGTTCATAATATAACCAAAATGCTAAAACAGCTATTAATACTAACCACCACACTTGAACAAATAAAATCATCCCTAAAAAAATTATAAAATTCCCCAGATAAAGAGGGTGTCGTACTATTGAATACATACCTGTTATATTAAGAACTTTTGCAATCTGTCTATTTGTATTTCTGCCCGATGTCCCTTTGGGAGTGCAGCCAATGGCAAGACAACGAATAAATAGACCGGTAAAAGATAATAATAAACAGAAAATTTCCCAAAAGGACTCACTTGCTTCTCCAAAGACCCTCTCCAAATATTCGGAGTCTTTTAAGGCAATGAGTAATATTGGAAGAAGTAACAAAGGCAAGTAACTTCGCCATCTAAAACACCAAGTGCCTTGCCTTTCTAATTCTTTATGTATAGTCAATTATTCCCTCCAAAATAGCGCTACAATGCCGCCTAACTCGGTTATAAACGAATTGGGATTATAGACGAAATATTTCATCTATCCTTACTTTAGACTAACATCATCTTTTTACCCATTATCAGAAACATCTCTTTCTATCAGCTCTTTTAACATTGCCGCTGTCTCCTCCGCCTCTTTTTCGTTCACCTTGCCAATAGCAACGCCTGCATGGACGAGAACATGGTCTCCAACCTCTGCGTCCACAAGGTTCAGAAAAACGGTCTTCTTTACGCCCATTGTTTCCACAATGCCGGTGTCACCGTTTCTTTCAACTATTTTCATTGGTATGGCAAGACACATAAACAAATTTCGAATTGCGAATTACAGTGAATTTTTTTCTCCCTTTATTAAATCCTTGTATGTCTCCCTTTCCCTTACTACAAAAAAAATATTTCCTTTTACCATAACCTCAGCAACCCTCGGCCTTGAGTTGTAATTGCTTGACATGGAGAATCCGTAAGCGCCTCCGCTCATTATTGCCATCAGGTCGCCTGATTTGAATTCAGGGAGTTCCCTGTCCTTTACAAAGAAATCGCCGGATTCACAGATTGGGCCAACAACATCAGCGATAATCTCTTTTGCAGAGCCATCCTTCTTTACAGGTTTTATGACGTGATAAGACCCGTAGAGGCTCGGCCTTGCAAGGTCGTTCATAGCAGCGTCAACAATGATAAATTTTTTCTCTGTGCCTTGTTTTGTATATAAAACCTTTGTTACCAGTATGCCTGCATTCCCCACCATCACCCTGCCCGGCTCAAATATAAGGGTTATTCCAAGCCCTTTTGTCTCATCTATAACAGCCTTGCCATACTTACTCGGATGCGGGGCATCCTCATCTTTGTAGGTAATCCCAAGGCCACCGCCTATATCCAGATATTTGACGGCAATCCCCTGGCTCCGAAGAGTGTTAATAATCTCCTTTGTTTTTTTAAGCGCATCAACAAACGGAGAAAGCTGCGTAATCTGCGAACCGATATGGCAGTCAACGCCGATAGGCGTAAGATTTTTCAGATTGTTCCTGGCGTAAATATATTCCTGAATCGCCTGCCTTGTCTCTATGCCGAATTTATTTTTCTTAAGCCCTGTTGAAATATACGGATGCGTCTTGGGATCAACATTCGGATTTACCCGTATGGCAAACCCCGCCTTTTTTTTCAGCCTGCCTGCAATCTTGTTGATTGCCCGCAGTTCCTCAGGCGATTCAACATTGAACATAAGTATCCCTGTTTTCAGCGCATACTCAATCTCATCCTCTTTCTTGCCGACCCCGGAATAGACAATCTTTTTTGGATTTGCGCCAGCCTTCAATGCCCTGAAAAGCTCGCCGCCTGAAACAATATCAACGCCGCTCCCTTGCTTGATAAATGTATTCAGCACAGCAATATTTGAATTTGCCTTTACCGAATAGCAGATAAGATGCGGCACAGATTTAAATGCCTCATCAAAGGCCGTGTAGTGCCTTATGAGGGTTTTATGGCTGTAGATATAGCACGGCGTTCCGACATCCTTTGCGATTTTTTCTATTGATACCCCTTCGGCGCAGAATTTGTTTCCCTTGTAATTAAAAAAATTCATCTAAAACCCCCGTATCAATTTTAATATTATTTAGAAACAGACTCCTGCGGCGGCTTCGGCGGAGCCTTTTTGCCACAGCCCATAAATACAGTGGACAGTGAACAAGTGAACAGCAGTAAAAAAAGTAAATACCTTGCAGCCTGCCGTTTTATCAGTAATTTAAAACCCGCCCAACAAATTTGGCAACTATGTCTCTGACTGCTGACCACTGACCACTGACCACTGCTTTTATTTCCCTTTTGTCTCCTCATATTTGTGAATCAAACTTATAAGCCTTTTAAGAATATTACTGTTCTGAATATAAAACCCGACCACCTGCCATCTGAAATTAAGATACCTGTGGGCAAGCCTGTTTCTCTGAATGGCAAACTTTGCAAGGCCATCTATTTCAGCCTCACCCAAATTAAAAAATTTACCGACCTTTTGCATAACATCCGGATAGCTGTCCGCTCCTATATTGTTCTCGGTCAATATAACTCCACTTACTTCAATAATAGCCGTCAGTATGTTTTCAATGGTGCGGTCAATGAGCTTTTGCAGTTTTATATCCGCATTATATTCCTGCCATGTCTTTTGAGCATAATCAGAGTCAAACTCTTTCATCTCCTGTGTAATATAGACAAGAGATTCCATTATTCTGCCTCTCGCATATCTGAATTCAGGCACAGGCAATGGCCTCCATCCTCTTTCTCACAATCTCGTCCTGCCATTTGACGCCGAAGATGCTGAAGTCTTCCATCCGGGAGATTGCCTTTAATTTTATATCAACATACCTTGTAAAATCCTTCATAAAGACAGGTATGCCGTGGACAATGGCATTGTAATGGAGTATCGGCTTTGATAATTCCGGATCAATATAAATAATGCCGACTTCTTTTTTTAAAATATAGGTGATCTCAAGAGTCATATTGTTTATAATATCAAATATCTCTTCCTCAGCCTTTTCTGTATCAAGCATTATCGCCATATCAATATCCGATTCCGCCTTTGGACAGCCGTCAGCCCATGAGCCGTAGAGAAATGCCATATCAATATTATAGGCAATAGCCTTTTGCTGAAAATATGATTTTAAAGCTGAAATTATTTCTCCCCTATTCATAAGAGTTCCCTCTCTATCTCCTTCAACCTTTTCTTTACGGTCTCCAAAGCTGTCCCGCCTTTTACCTTTCTGCTGTTCACGGAACGTTCTGCAGAAACTATCTTTTTCACATCTTCATCAAAAACCTTTGCAAACCCTTTCCATTCATCCATAGATAAATCCGTCAGTTCCTGCGATGTCTTAATGCAATAGGCGACAATCTTGCCGACGATATGGTGGCTCTCCCTGAACGGAATCCCTTTTTTAACCAGATAATCCGCCGCATCCGTTGCAGTAAGAAATCCGTGCTTTGTTGCATCAAGCATCCTCTCTTTATTTATCTTCATTGCAGCGAGCATGGGATAAAATACTCTGAGGCAATCTTTGATAGTATCTATCGTATCAAATAAGGCCTCTTTGTCTTCCTGCATATCTTTGTTATACGCAAGAGGAAGACCCTTCATCACAGTAAGCAAGGCCATCAAATTTCCATAAACCCTCCCTGTCTTGCCCCTCACAAGTTCAGGCACATCAGGATTTTTCTTCTGCGGCATTATGGATGAGCCGGTTGAAAACGCATCCGATAATTCAATAAAACCAAACTCATGCGATGACCATAGAATCAATTCTTCACTGAGCCTACTCAGATGCATCATTAAAATTGAAGCCGCACTGCAAAACTCTATGCAAAAATCCCTGTCGCTCACGCTGTCAAGGCTGTTGTCTGTCGGCTTCGAAAAACCCAACTCCTTTGCAACAAAATCTCTATCCAAAGGATACGGACTTCCAGCCAGTGCGCCTGCGCCGAGAGGCATGACATTTACCCGCTTAAAGCAGTCTGTGAATCTCTCATAATCCCGCTTCAGCATCTCATAATATGCCAGAAGATGATGGCTGAATAAGATCGGCTGCGCCCTCTGGAGGTGGGTATAACCCGGCATTATGCAACCAAGATTTTTCTTTGCAACATCCGCCAGAGTTTTTTGTAAATCCCTTATTAAACTTTGAACCTCTTTTATCTCATCCTTTAAATATAACCTGACATCAAGGCTAACCTGATCATTCCTGCTCCGCGCCGTATGCAGCTTCCCGCCAACAGGCCCGATCTTTTCCATAAGTCTTTTTTCAATTGCCATGTGGATATCTTCCAGATCGGAGGTGAATTTAAACCTGCCGGCCTCGATCTCTTTATCAACCGCCTTTAATCCGGCGATAATCCTATCCGCCTCTTTCTTCGCGATAATACCAACCTTTGCCAGCATATTTGCATGGGCAATAGAGCCCATGATGTCATGCCTGTAGAGCCGTCTATCAAAAGAGATAGAGCCGTTGAATTCTTCAACAAGCTTATCGGTTGCTTCTGTAAAACGACCTGACCATGGTTTGGATTTCAATCTACCTCTCCTTCTTTACATCTTCTTTAGCAAGTCCAAACGCATCATGCAAAGTCCTCACCGCCAGTTCCGTATACTTTGCGTCAATGACAGCGGATATCTTTATCTCTGATGTTGAAATCATCTGGATGTTAATACCTTCCTTCGCCATAGTCTCGAACATCTTTGAAGCAACGCCTGCATGGCTCCTCATGCCTGCGCCCACAATAGACACCTTTGCAATATTTGTATCGGAAAGCACCTTGCCTGCCTTCATCTCTTTGGCGGTTTTTTCCACCAGTTGCAATGCCTTTTTAAAATCCGCCTTTGACACAGTGAATGTCAAATCCGTATGACTGTCGTGGCTCACATTTTGCACAATCATATCCACATTTATATTTGCCTTTGTAAGCGGGGCAAAGAGCTTTGCGGCAATCCCGGGCTTATCAGGCACCTTCGCAACAGTTATCTTTGCCTCGTCTTTATTATAAGTAACGCCTGAAACTATCACCTTCTCCATATCCTTATCCTCCTTTGTAACAAGCGTCCCTTCTGCATCGGTAAAGGACGACTTTACCATCATCGGGACATTATATTTCTTTGCGAATTCAACAGACCTTGTCTGCAACACCTTTGCGCCGAGACTTGCCATCTCAAGCATCTCATCGTAAGAAACCTTTTTAAGCTTCCTTGCGTCAGGGCAGATATTCGGGTCTGTTGTGTAAACGCCTTCCACATCTGTGTATATCTCGCAAACATCCGCCTTGAGCGCAGCGGCAAGGGCAACAGCGGTTGTATCAGAGCCACCTCTGCCGAGTGTTGTTATATTCCCTTCCTTATCAACGCCCTGAAATCCGGCAACCACAACAATATTTCCTTTTTTAAGTTCGGACAATATAGCGCCGGTTTCTATCTCCTCAATCCTTGCCTTGCCGAATGCGCTGTCTGTTATAATCGGCACCTGATGGCCGAGAAACGATTTTGCGCCAAAACCCAAATCCTGAAGCGCCAGCGCCAGAAGGCCGATTGTAACCTGCTCCCCTGTTGACACTACCATATCGTATTCTCTGCCTATAGGAAACTCCTTCATCTGATTTGCAAGGTCAACCAGTTTGTTGGTTTCACCGGACATGGCAGATACAGCCACCACAACCTTATGCCCTTTCTTTTTTGTCTGCGCAACCCTTATGGCAACATTCCTAATCCTCTCCACATTGCCGACCGATGTTCCGCCGTATTTCTGAACTATGAGCGCCATTATTTTCTCCTTCCTATCTTGTGTATCGCCATCCCATGCACATCCTCTGCCGCCTCCAGAATAATCTCCGGCAAGGTCGGATGGGCGTGGATTGTCTCTGTTATATGCTTTAACTTGCCGCCACCTTTTACCACTACCGCCACCTCGCCTATCAGATCCGTTGCATGCGCGCCCACAATTGTTGCACCAAGCACCCTGTCTGTTCCCTCTTCGGCAATGAGTTGCATAAAGCCCTCTGTCTCTCCCATAACAAGGGCCTTTCCGCTTGCAGCATAAGGGAACCTACCGACAGTTATCTTAATTCCCTTTGCCTCCGCATCCTTTTCCCTGAGTCCAACGCTTGCAATCTCAGGGTCTGTGAATATGCCTCCTGGCACTGCCGAATAATCCATCCACTTTTCCTTGCCGAGCGCATTTTCAACAGCAACAATTGCGCCCGCGCTCGCAACATGCGCAAGGAGCATCTGCCCTGTAACATCACCGATCGCATATATCCCCTTTACATTTGTCTCCATCTTATCATTTACCTTTATGCGCCCTTTTTCAACTTCCACCCCAGCCTTTTCAAGCCCTATGCCTGTGGAATTAAAACTCCTCCCGATTGTAACAAGCGCCTTTTCAGTAAGAAATTCTTTACCATCCTTAAGCCTCGTCTTAACGCCATCGGCTGTCACCTCAACACCTTCCACGTTTGCCTCTGTATATACCTCAATACCTGCATCCTTAAATGCCTTTGCGATAACTCTCACAACCTGCTTATCCTCTGTTGAAAGTATTGTCGGGAGAAGCTCCACAACCTTTACAGAACTGCCGAACTTTGCAAATATATTCGCAAACTCGCACCCCATCACACCGCCGCCTATTATCAGAATGCTCTTCGGCAGCTTCTTAAGATTCAAGGCCTCTGTGGATGTGATCACATTTTCCCTGTCAATCTTAAATGCTGGTATCATTGCAGGCTCAGAGCCTGTTGCAATTATAATATTTTTTGCGCCGATAACCTCGGTTGTGCCGTCTTTTTTCTCAACCTTGACCTTGCCAATTGCCTCAATAGAGCCGGTTCCGTTTATTACTGTAACGCCGTTTCCCTTGAGAAGTTGTCCCACGCCTCCCACAAGTTTTTTTACAACATCGTCTTTTCTCTCAACAGCCTTTGCAATATCAAATACAACCTCGCCTATTGTAACACCAAACTCAGCGGCTTTCTTGATTGTGGAAATTGTCTTTGCCGAATAATAAAGCGCCTTTGTGGGGATGCAGCCTCTGTTAAGACAGGTTCCTCCAAGCGCATCCTTTTCAATAAGCGCTACTTTTGCGCCAAGTTGCGCCGCCCTTATTGCGCCCACATACCCGCCCGGCCCGCCGCCGATTACAACAATATCAAATTCCTGCATCTGTCCCCCTATAGCTTACTGTTTACAAAATTCATAAATGCCCTGAAACCTTCAAGTATCTTCAATGGAAACGGTGATGATTCAACATTATCTTGAGAGCTATTGTGGAAATGATAAGGGAAAGTGGCTACAGACTGCCATTTTATATCATCAGTATCAGGCATTATATCTTTTCCAAAAATTCCTTTATCTTTTCCCTTTCCGCCTCAAGATTATCCAGAACAAAATAATCATCGTATGCTGTTTTTTCGCTTATAAGCCCTTCCTTAATTTTGGCATCCAATTCAAAAACATCCTTTACCCCATGCTTTTTTGCTATCAAAAATATATCCGCTTCTATCTTGGTAAGCCTTTTTTCAAGATAAACCTTAAGGCTTTCTTCCAAAAGCTCTTTGGGTTTCATATGCAGTTCCTTCGCTACCATATCCATAACCGTCATCTTAAACACCCCCTTTCATATATACCCATCAGTTAGGTAACATACTTTGAGTAATATTAAAAGAGAAAATACTTGCCCCATTTTCCCCTTGACTCTCTGCATAAGTTAGCCTAAAATTCAATAAAAAAATGCATATAGACATAAAAAAGGATGTTCACCATAACGAAGGAACAATATGTTTACTAAATTTCCACCAAGCCTATCAGTTCCGATATTTTACACATTCGTAACTTTGGCTTTTCTATACAGATTTCTATTTGGAAATATTTATGGAATCTTTATCACTTGCTTGGTGGTGTACCACTACAGCGAATCCTTGTTAGGAATATCTCCATTGGGTTTTGACAGCTTAATGCAATGGATAGTGAGCCAAAGTGAGTCAACGAAGGCTGCAATATTTAGTGCAATTATTACTGTTATAGGTTTTTTGATCGCTTATGCTACGGCTACATCCAATTGGAAGTCTCAACTTCTTGCAAATTTAAAAGTCCAAGCTGCTGGAGAGTTGGAAGTGTTCTTTGCTGAGTGTTCTAAGTTAGCCACTGATTGTGGAATATACGCAAGCGCTCTTGTTGAAGCGGTAAACAAGATACAAAAAGACCGCTCAACCCAAGACGCCGAATTTCTAGCGCGCTATTATCGGGATCAAGGCCAACTCTTTCTACAACATAGGGAGCGGTTGATTTCGCTTGGTATAGAAGTTCATCGTTTACAAGGAAAATACAGTACCTTGCTAATATCGGCGCCAGGCTTAAAAGCGGGACTTGATTCAGCTACAAACGCATTAAAAAGAATTACCGATAAACTATGGATTCATGTTCCGTTTCATATACAAAACGACCCAGACACTGTTCAAACGTTTGTGAATCAAGTAAATGTAACTGAATGTACTGCATTAAAAAATGCTGTAGATGAAAACCATGGGGAATTAAACTTCTCGTCCGGTGGCGTCAGAGGAAACCTAATGTCCACGGTTGTAGGTTTCAACTTTTGGACATTGTTTTATTTATATAAGGAGCGAAAAGGTTTTAAAGAGACCATTATTGAGCGGTATAAGAATTTACAAAGAAATGGTTAACAAGTGGCTCAATTGGGACTGGAAAAACGCCGCTTCGCTCTGTTTCGTCAGCCCATTAGCCAAGCGTTCCAAAGTAAAAGCCTCCCGTCAGGGCAGGGGGGGTTACTGCCATGCTCATTCGACTCGCCGAATCTCTATTTTCCTCGTCTTCTCCCCTGTATAAAAAAATCTTATAAACAGATAGCTTGCCGGTAAAAGCGGAATGGCCTTTTCTGCCCATTCTACGATGGTGACTCCGTCACTATAGAAATATTCTTCTATGCCGAGTTCGCGTATCTCATTTATATCGCCGAGGCGGTAAAGGTCTATGTGATAAACAGGCAGTCTTCCTTTATATTCATTCACGATTGTAAATGAAGGGCTCTTGACATAGGATGTTACTCCAAGCCCTTCCGCAATGCCCTGTGTAAATGATGTTTTGCCGGCGCCAAGTTCTCCTATTAGCGCAATCACAGCACCGGCTTTAAGGCCTTTTCCGATTTGCCTCCCCAACTCAACTGTCTCTTCATGAGATGAGGTGTAAAATATTTCTGATTTCAAATCTATCTTACCGCCGGCCTTCACATCTTCCTTTCCCTAAAAAAATCACCTGCCCATTTATGGGCAACTACATAAAAGAATTTATCACTTTTGGCAGAATATCCAGAATATCAGTTGCCATCATGCCAATCTGCCCCTTTTTCTTTGCCGCCTCATCCCCTGCCAATCCATGCAGATATACTCCTATCCTTGCGGCATCAATAGGGCTGTAACCCTGCGCTATAAAACCACCTATCATGCCGGAAAGGATATCGCCTGTTCCTGCTGTTGCCATGCCAGGATTTCCTGTGGGATTTATGAAAATTCTGCCTGACGGCTCTGCAATGACTGTCCTTGCGCCTTTCAGCGCTACAATAACATTATTCTCTTTAGCGAATCTTGATGCTATGCCAATCCTGTCTTCCTGAACATCCTTTGCAGTTGAATCAACAAGCCTTGCCATCTCTCCGGGATGCGGCGTAATAACAACAGGCGCCTTTGCCTTTTTTAAAATCTTCACATCGCCAGCCAGACAATTTACAGCATCTGCATCAATGACCAAAGGAATTTTAGATTCCACGATAAGCCTTAAAACAAGCGTCTTCACAGGCTCTGAGACTGTAAGTCCGGGGCCAATAATGACAACCTTTTTATCCCTGATAAATGATATTATACTTCCCAATGCCTCATACCCCAGCACGCCAGATGTTGATTCAGGCAATGGATATGTCATAACCTCTGTAAGTTTTTTTGCCATAATTGGATTCAGGCTTTTTGGAATACCCAGAGTAACAAGGCCAGCCCCTGCCCTCATTGCGCCAACAGATGTCATGGCAGCAGCGCCTGTCTTGCCAACAGAGCCGGCAAGGACAAAGAGATGACCAAAAGTCCCTTTATGGCTATTGCCGTGCCTTGGCCTCAAAAGTTTTTTAATGCCTTCAAAATCAAGAAGCTCCCATAGTATGCTCTCGTCTTTTAGCAGTTCTGCCGGCATACCGATGTCAACTGTCTCAACCCTTCCTGCATAATCTGCACCAGGATATATCATAAGACCTATCTTTGAAATTGCCATTGTTGCTGTAATTTTTGCCTTTACACAACTGCCAAGAACCCTGCCATTTGAGGCATCAAGGCCAGATGGAATATCAACTGAAACAACCGGTTTATTCAAGTTGTTTATAAAACCTATCACCTTTTGATGAATCCCCTTTACAGGAGATGAAAGCCCTGTGCCAAAGATTGCATCTACAATCAAACCGGAATGCCGTATGGCTGATCTATGCCTCTCTATCCCATTCGTGGAGAGGATTGATATTGTCTCTCCGTCCATCTTTTCCCATATATCCAGATTTACCTTCGCGTCGCCTTTCACATCTCGCGGCTTTGCAAGGAGATAAACAGAAACCCTGAAACCCTTATTCCACAAATGCCTTGCTATAACAAACCCATCGCCGCCGTTATTGCCTTTGCCTGCAAAGATAGAAACATTTTTGCCTTTGAGATTGCCAAAATCTCTTTCAATAATCCCAGCAACACCCCTCCCTGCATTCTCCATAAGCACAAGGCCAGGGATGCCATACTCCTTTATGGCCTTCTCATCCAGCCGCCTCATTGTATCTGAATCAACAATTTTCATAAATCTTAAAAAACATAACACACAACCGATGGTTTTGCAATTTCATTCCCCACCTCCCTCTCCCTTGATGGGAGAGGGTTGGGGTGAGGGTGAAAAATGCCCAATTTCTCCTTGACTGCATTTCAGATATGAGCAATAATTCTTAGCAAGATACAATTCGTGAGAGAAAATATGGGAAGCGTCTCACTTCCTTCTCGTAAGCTTTATGACATACTGAAAGGCAACCTGACTGATATTGAGCGTTTTATTTCAGAGATTGCAGGTTTTATAGAAAACTACAAGAAGGCAAGCAGGAAGGAATAAAAGGAATGCGGGAAGTGTCCCTCAAATTCTTCTAATTCTTCTATTTCCCTCATTTTCCTTTAAATAAATGCAAAATAATTTCAATGACTATAATGGTTACGCTGTTTTTTGTCACGACAAAAAACCCGTTGGGGTTGTATCATTTAATGGTGAACGGACGGCTCATTGCGACATAAGAAAACTGCCCAAAAGTTACCGTCAATACTTGACAGCAATTGAGGACAAAAGGTTTTATCAACACGGTGCAATTGACATAAAAGCAATAACACGCGCATTATATGAAAACATTAAAACTGGAAAAGTTGTCCAAGGCGGTAGCACAATTACTCAACAGTTGGCAAGAAATATTCTTCGCGACAATAGAAAAAATTTTGTTAGAAAATTGAAAGAAATTTTTCTTGCATTGGAATTAGAAAAAAAATATTCCAAAGAAGAAATTTTAGAACTTTATTTCAATAAAGTATTTTGGGGCAAGAAAATTTATGGACTGCGAGCAGCAAGCTTGGAATATTTTTCAAAAGAACCTCAACATCTTAATACAGCTGAACAATTAGCATTATTGACTTTTTTAAGAGGGCCAAATTATTATTTAAAAAACGAAGATAAATTTTTGAAAAGATATGATTTGTTGAGCCGAACATTATATAATCGAAAAGTCATAACAGCCAAAAAGATTTCTAAAATTAAGAAGACAGAAATACAAATACATAACAACAATCTTGAGATTTTTAAAAATGACAGTATTCCGTTTATCGCTGATAATGTAAGTGTGAAGCATCGTTCAATTATTTCTTCTCTGAACAAGGAAATTCAAAACGAAGCAACAAGATTCATTACAAATTGCAAATATCCAACAAGCATTATCTGTATTAGTAACGGAAAAGTTATTGTAGTTGCGAGTTCAAACGGCTCAGATTATCCTTTTACTTTTAAAACGAATGTCGGCTCAACATTAAAACCCTTCATTTATACATTCCTTAGAGAAAACGGCATAAATGCTGATGACCAGTTTTCAACAACTAACATTTATAATTTAAACTGGAACATTCGTGAAGTTCAGAAATCAAAAAAAGATTTTCTAACTCTTAAAGAAGGATTATTGCTATCAAACAATAATGTCTTTGTAAATGCTTCATATCAATTTGGAATTGAAAAAGTTCTTTCATTTTTAGCAACTGTAACTAATAAGCCAACCAATAATTTTGTTCCTGCAAGTGTTCTCGGTGCTTCAATAGAAGGAATTTCCCTATACGAATTAGTAAATTCTTACTATAATTTTTTTCAGAGCAGAAAAGATAATCTGTTTGCCCAAGAATCTATTTCAATACTTAAAGAAATTGCTATTGAAAAATTTGAATGTGAGTTTTACAATTCATTTTTAAAAACGGGAACTACAAATTTTAATAGGGAAAGATTTGCTATTGTTGGTTATGCGAAATCTCTTTTTGGTTTTTTAAGGCAAGGCAATGAAGTAGATGATTATTCAAAGGAAGGAAATTTTATCTCAAACATTTTAAGTTTTCTAAAAGGAATAAGTAAACGAGTTTATAAATGGTGACCAAATAAAATGCTTTCCCCTTTCACTCTATCACAAGATTCCGATAAGTTAACTGCCTTATATCTTGACGCAGTTCTCTTAAAAGATTTTTTTGTAAAGGCAAAAGGGAGCGAACGCCTAGGAATCATCCGACTATGGATAACGGAAGGAATTCCTTATGCATTTAGAGATAATCCATTATTGTATGAAGCAGCACGCACATTCATAGCAAGGCAAGTTAATGTGCATACCAAAGAAGTAACAATTGTCGGAAGTGGACGAATTGGTTACTCATTAAAGAAAAAAGAATGGGGAAGAAAATTTACACCTCTATATTCTGATTTAGATTTTACTATTATCTCGAATGACCTTTATAAAAACTTAGTTAATGATTTTCAAAAATGGGTAGGAGATATTCATACACGGAAAACAAGACCTGAAAACATTAGCCAAATGGATGGATGGCTAAAAGCAATTAAAACCGTTAATAATAATATTCCTAAAGGATATATAAATACTAAACAACTTTATAGTAATAAAGAAGGGAATTATCCAACGGTTAAAAAATGTAATTCCACAATGTGGATGTTAAATAAAATATTAGCACAAACGGCAAGCGCACCTCAAATATCAGGTGTCTCAATAAGAGTATATTCTGATTGGCGAGCTTGTGTCAGACAGTTGCAAAATAATTTTGAGGATGCATTGATTTGGTAAAACTCAGCACTGGGTGGAATAGAGGGTCAGGTCTAATAGTAAAATGGTAAAATCAAATGAATCAAATGGGGACACATGTCCCCATTTGATTCATTTGATTTATTCTCTTTAGTGTTGCTTTAACGATGTTTGAGAAAAGTTCCCCGCTCATATTCTTCAAACGCAATATTCAACTCTTCCTGCGTATTCATCACAATCGGACCACGCCAGGCAACAGGTTCTCTCAGCGGCCTGCCGGATATAAGCAGAAATCGTGCTCCTTCCTCCTCCGTAGAAATCTTAACTTCGTCGCCATCTTCAAAGATTATCAAACTCTCAGCCCCTATATGTCTCTCTTTCTTTAAATCAAAATACGCCTCCCCTTTTATCACATAGGCGAATACAGTATACCCTGCCTGAACATGATGCGTAAATTCAGTTTCCGACGGCACCATCACATCGAGATACTCGGGGTCAATAACGATATCTTGCACCGGCCCCCGGACATTATTGACGTTACCGCAAATTAGCTTGATCTTCACGCCGGTATCCAATCGTATCTCCGGAATCTGCTCCCTTTTAATGTCCTGATAGCGAGGTTCCATCATCTTATCTGAAGCTGGAAGATTGGCCCAGAGTTGAAATCCCCACATCAAACCGTCTTCACGTCCTTTCGGCATCTCCTGATGGATAATGCCGCTCCCAGCGGTCATCCACTGCACATCACCAGAAGATATTACCCCTTTATTGCCGAGACTGTCGCCATGCTCGACCCGGCCCTGTAATATATAGGTGATTGTCTCAATGCCGCGATGAGGGTGCCATGGAAAACCCCTGAGGTAGTCAGCGGGATGCGCTGAATGAAAATCATCAAGCAACAAAAATGGATCAAGTTGTGGCACCTGATGGTAACCAAACGCCCTCTTTAAGTGTACCCCTGCACCTTCAATCGTCGGTACGCTTTTAAGAATTTTTTTTATGGTCCTTGCAGAATGCATCATTACCCTCCAAGGGCATTTTCACAATTTAATTGAAAATTATTTTGAAGAATTTTTTCATTTCCTCCCATGACTTCCTGTCAGCATCTGCATTATATCCGAGCGGCAGGTTGAATTTCTTTGCATAGATATCTGCATCCGGATTAGTGAAGCTGTGAATGGCTCCAGGATAGGAGAGAAACAGAACATAGGCTTTCGCTGTTTTCATCTCCTGCTTGAATGCCTCAATTTGCTCAGGAGAAATAAATTTGTCGTCAGCGCCGTGCAATACGAGAATCTTTGCCTTCACATTGCCAGTCTGTGCAGGCTTAATTGCAGCAAGGCTGCCGTGGAAGCTGACAACACCCTTAAGCTCGCTGCCTTGCCGCGCCATATTGAGTACAACCCCTCCGCCGAAACAGTAGCCAATAGCAGCAATACGGTCTGTAGCAACAGTTGGCTGCTGTTTAAGAAATTCCAGCGCTGCGGTAAATCTGGCTTGAGCAACATCAAAATTCTTCATAAGCTCTGATGAGAACTTCCCTGCCTCATCAGGATGACCGGCTTGCCTGCCGTCACCATACATGTCCACAGCAAGGGCTGTATACCCCAATTCCGCCAACATTCTGGCACGTTTGCGCGCATATTCATTATGCCCCCACCATTCATGAACAACCAGTATTCCTGGCCGTTTCCCTTCTAAATGCTCATCGTATGCCAGGTAACCTTTTAGCACAATACCCTGAGAGCTATACTCAACAGGGCTTTCATGAATTTTCGCATTTGCTGAAACCTGCCCTGCAAAAATCAACTCCAATCCAATAATAGTCAAACTTATTAATAGCCGCCTCATAATGACCTCCTTGAAAAATAACATAATTAGATAAGCACACTACCCTTTTTCAGTCGATTCTCTTTTTTCAGAACTATTGTATATCTGCAGGACGGTGAATGAGAAGACTAACAGGATTAAAAAACTTATTTGAAAGGCAATAAAACTCCATAACTTGAGATACGCAAAGGAGGGTGACACAAATCTTATTAGCCATCCAGCGCTCATATCCCCCAGTCCTGAGAGAAATGAGACGATGATTAAAAACAACTTCAAGAACTGATTGAGGTTAGAAAAAACCGTTAAGTGATTAACAAGGAGGAGGGCCATTGCAAAAACAAACAGATGCCAGTGTGTTGCCTCTAAAAGACCAATATATGAGACAGGGTTTTTGAACTCCTCTTCCGAGCCAAGATAATACTTCACAATGACGTCGTATGTAAAGCCTATCCTCTCTGAATAAAGAAGTAAATTAGTAACCCATAAAAGTAAAACATACACAAGGGTAAAAACAAGGATAATCTGCAATAATCTGCTGTTATTAAAATCCCCTTTTGTCAGAAATTTCATTTCCCCTCCTTCTTGAGGATCTTTAATTCGAATATGGCAAGGATATTCCTTACCGCCCGCGTTATCCCTTCCCCTGTAATACTTGCGCCTGAAATGGCGCTTATACCACTTTTTACCCTGAGTTTATCATCCAAGCGTCTGCCTTTGAACAAATCAAGCCATCTCTTTGGAGGAATATACTCCGGAGGCTCATAAAAGGCAAGGATTTCAATATAATCTATCTCACCTTTTATATTAATAACAACCATAAAGACCTCTGGTTTTGTCCTCACTATGTGGCTTTCAAAGACAGCATAGCCTATAATCTCATTACCCTTCCCTCTGGCAGCATAGTAGGTAAAGAGCTTTGATTCAACTTTGACCTTTGACAACTCTTGAGCCTGTTTAATATCTTCATCCGTTAAAAATATACTAAGCCTATCTATAGTAGGCGCGTCAGGAAATGCCTGCTTCAGGGCATCGTCCTTTGTAAGATAGACCTTGCCTGATACAGGATTAGTCCATAGAAGAACAGCTAATAACAGTATGGATATATATTTTTTCATAGCGTAAACTATTACAGGCGGGTTTTTACAAACCCGCCTGTTGATCTGAGTATCTAAAATATAAACCCAATACCGATATTGAACTGGTCAATCTTATTCTCGTCCATGCCCGTTCTCTTGCCAGAAGGGAGGTTTGACGCCGTATCCCGCCACTGGTAATCTGCCTTTATTATTACATTGGGGTGGGGCTTAAACCCGAGTCCAAGGCTTGTTACAGTCCTGTCAAGGCTCGGGTCACGGCTGCCTGTGAATACCTCTTTATTGGTGTCATACTGCTCGTAGCGCACAAACGGTGTAAGGGACATTTCAGAACTAGATTTGATAACAGGCATAATATCATACGCAGCTTCTGCATACCAGCCCTGAACCTCCTTGCCCGCCGTTGTCGATGATTTTAACGCACCATTGCCATCCAGCGAACCTTTAACAAATAGACCCTTTAACTCAAGACCGGCCAGTTGATATCTTGCATGAACCTCCCAGAGGTTCACAGTCCCTTCCTGTTCATTCGCACCGACCACATCTCCCCCTTCTCCTTCGCCAACCTCGCCATGATAATAGCTTCCACCGATTAACACATCTGTAAGAGGCTCATAGGTGAGCCGAACAACGGTAGCTAAAACATCCGCATTCGCCTGAGCCCCTTGCTGCCTCCCTTTGCGGATCCAATCCTTTGCCCTAAGTTGCTCTGCTCTCAGACCATTGATAATGGCTGCATCGTATTTCAGCCCGCCTCCAATTTTACCATAGGCCATGAGACCTACTTCTCTCCAAACCGAGGGAATAATGTTTGTTTCAATGTCAGGTCTGAGCACGCCGCTATAAACAGTCGGCTCGTGATACTCATTAATTATGCCTATCGGTACGAGCATTAACCCTGTCCTTATATTAAAAACAGGATTTAAAATAAAATCTAAGTAGGCAAATTCAACCTCAACCTCAACATCTTTATTAAGCGCATTATCAAACCCTGCATGCTCAAATTCGATCTCTCCGTTCATTACAATCCAGTCATTAAACTTATATCCGGTATACAGGACAAATTTACTAACATCAATTAAATCCTTCTTTGTGGAATCCTGATAATTCTGATAGACCACCTCGCCATAACCGCCGAGGGAAAGCCCTTTGTCTATACCATATACCTTGGACGCAGCAGGCCCAAGACCCATGAAGCTTTCATACTTTGGCTCTGCCACTGCGCCGAGCTTTAATTTTTCCATCTCCCCTGTCAGCACCTCAATCTGTTTTTTTATCTCTTTAATATCCTCTTCACCGGCATAACCGGACAAAGAAAAACCAACAACAGCCAATGTTGTTACAACCCCTATTAAGATTTTTCTAAACCCTATCATAAGTTTAATCTCCTTTGATTTTGTCTTATAACTCCGAACCATTCCATGCCACATCCTCACCATAGAACTACCGGAATATCTAATCTAAGCGCCGGCATCTCCATCACCTCCTTTCTGATTGTGATTATTATTTTCATCATATTGAGAATGATTATCATTTTTAAATTATGTTGTCAAGTGTTTTTATTCATATTCCTATATAACCACATCGCTCCCTCTTTTAATAGTTTGAACTAACCCATCAAGGCATCTTTTTAGGCTTGATATACCGCAGGAATGGCACATAAAAACAGGGATATTTGTCTCTTTCCCTTTAGAGAGTGCGATATTTCTGGCGCTATGGGATATTCTGTTTGTAAATATGATAATGGCATCCGCATTCCCAAGCCTCTCTTTCATGTTCTGGCATTCCCTCTCAAAATGCTTTAGCGTAATGTCATATCTTGACGCAACCCTCTTATAATCATTCTTCGCCCTGTCCATACCTCCAACAAGTGTAACGCACATAAGACCTCCTGAATATGATTATTATTTTCAATATATTGCCAATTTTTTTAATACCCGCCCTTTTTACCGGCCCCAAAAAAGTTAAACTCCCATTCTATCTCGAAGGGCTTGAACCAGTCCCTGACACCGGTCTCTCTGTCAGTGTGCCTGCCAAATTCGCCTTTCTTAAGCGGGTTTTCTACTTTATAGACAACCCTGTATTTTCCGGCGCCAAACATCTTTACATTGTCGCCATAATGCGGGCCGTCGTTTGCCGCCATAGGCACCATAACCCCTTCTATCTTCTGGTGTGTATCCAATTTTATGATTGCATAGTGGATGGTAAGATTGGGTATCCATTCCCCTGCCGCAAAACCGTTGGGGTTATTCTCCGCTGCCTTGATATCGCACTCCAGATGGATATCCGATTCCCCTCTCGGCTTCATAATGCCCTTCGGCTCCATTTCAATAGCCTGAAGATAGACCGCTGCTATCTCCATACCGTAAAGCGATTGCGGAAAACCTATGGGTGTTTCCAATGCCATTACCCGGGAATAGCTTAAGAATAAAAACAATAACACAAGCCATACTTTCTTTAAGCGCTTCATCTTTTTCCTCCTTTGATTTTAAGTCTAAAATTTAAAATTTAATATTCCACCCCCTTTCTATCCAGTTCTTTAGCTGTATTCCTTAATGCATCTATAAGATTAACTGTTTGCTTTTTCACATCTGATAGAGGCGCTTTATTAAACATCGCCTTTCGCAAATCCCCGAATCCCTTTTCCAGTTCTGTTGCCTTTTTAAGGGAGATATGCCGCCTGACTGCAATCTCCATATTGGCCTTCTCTCCCTCAAATATGCCGAAATAGGCATCTGCCGCCTTCTCCATTGCATCATTGGCCTTGCCTGTCTCATACAACTTCATGGCATCATGCAAGACAATCTCAATCTCCATGGCTATCCCTGCCCAAGCATCATGGCCGGCATAGACCCGGCCTGATACCAAAAGGAAAAATAAGACAATACACCATACTACTGCCGGCTTTATTTCATGCCTTCTTTGAATATAATTTTTATTTTCAATAATCATTGAATTTTTTAAAATAGCGCCATATTCCATGCCGCGGCTACCAACCCTATTCCAAGTATATTCGGTATCATTGCCGGGCTAAACAACCCATGAAGCCTTGCAGCCAGATATAAACTCCATATACCGCCGCCTGTAAAAAGAGCCCACTGGATTGTATGGACTGTTTCTTTATTTAAACCAAGACTGACCAATGACTGGAAAAGTATCAAGCCGAGACCTAATACAAGAGATATCAGTGCAACCGGCGTGTATAAATAACCCAATCTTGCTACCCTTGTCATAACCTCCTCTTTTCCCCTCAGCATAAAGACAGACAGCAACGTTAATAGGAACAGAACAACAGTAATAGATATCATGCTTAACAGCATAAAGCTTGTTATGGATGTAAAATCAAGCCAGTTAAATACCTCCCCGGCCTCTTGATAATTAACCATAATCCACCACGGGCCGCTTTTTCCTATAAAATCTCCTAAACCGTAATTTAATAAAAGACTGCCAAGCGCCTGTTTATATTGTATGTAAATTGGGCTTACCTGCCAGTGGAAAGCGCCTAATGCAAGGCCTGTTGCTAAAAATAGAAAGAACACTTCCAAGAGGTTCGGTTCCCTTGTTTTTATTTCTTCTATCTCAAGCCCGGGACGTCTTATATTCAGATGCAGAGAGCTGGACGTCTCTGGATTTACACATCTGAAGCACTCAATACAGTTGGAGCTTGCAACCTTGTTTGTTGTATTTATAAAGGTGGGGCAGACACAACCTTTTCCGTTCCCGCCGTTTTTCTCAAAGCTTACAGCACCAAGCCTTGAAAATATGCCGAGGAGCGGACCTATGGGACAGAGATACCGGCACCACGGCCTTCGCCCGCTCGCATAAACAAAGCCAACTATCGCAGCTAAAACCATTGTCCCGCCAAGAACTTCCATAGCAGCCGGAGGATAATCTCTGGCGCCTATAAGCTGGGCAAGGGTTGTAATAAAGATGAAACTGACCACGGGCATACCTTCCCACCGCATCCACCTCGGGATAGGTCTATTCAGCCCCTTTCTGCCTGCATATTCGCTCAATGCACCCTGCGGGCACAAAAGTCCGCACCAGAGCCTTCCAAACAAAATTACTGAAAGCAGTACCAACGGAAACCACAACCCCCATATCAAAAACCTTGATATAAGCGTGAAGTTGTTCCATATCGCATCATCCTCTGCCGGCAATGACAAAAAGGGCGGAATAAAGATTAGCGCCATAAAGACAACAAACATCCCCATATGGATATATCCAAATCTTTCTCTGTTCCTTACAAAGAAATTTTCAATGAGTCCGGCAACATTATCCATATCAGCCCTTCTTTATATTTCTTTCCAATTCCAAAAATACATCTTCAAGCCCCTTTGCAAGTTTATCCATATGCCCTGCCACCTCATGCACCTTTTTATCTATCTCTACAAGGTGTTTTCTTATCTCATCCGTCTCCCTGTCTGCAATTCCCCTGGATAACCCGTGGCATATCATGGTATGCCGGCTCACATCGTCTAATATTTCATGGATGCTGTTTATATCAGACTCTATATGGGTTATGTCCTTTGCAACTGTTATCGTTTCTTTGTAAGGCCTCAAAACAAGGCTATAAATAACAGCTGCTATAAGCAATGCAACAAGACCCCCCTGAAGTAATATCCCTTCCCATGTCGGGTATATGCCCAACAAACCTATTGTTGGAAATCCTTCAATGTATGTAGAAGAAATCCATTCAGCCTCCTGCAGTTCCAATATCCCCTTTCCTGCAAATGTAAAGGCAAGATAATAAAGGAATGCGGATGTTACAGCGAAAAAAGGGCCTATTGGAATCCTGACGCTTCCATATTTAATCAGGATAAATAAGCCAATGAGACAGAGAGAGCCTGCGGCAAATCCAGCAATGATTGCGCTGCTATTACCATCTGATGTGGAATACAATGCCTGATAAAAAAGTATTGTCTCAGCGCCCTCGCGATAAACAGATAGAAATGCGGCAAAGCCCAGCGCAAGGATATTGCCTTTGCTCAGAGAACTCTCCACCTTTGATTTTATGTAATGCTGCCACCTTGCGATCTCTATCTTTGTTATAAGCCAGTAGCTCACATAAAACAAAACCGCAGTGGCAAATAGCATTGTAACCCCTTCAATGGCCTCCCTGCCGGTGCCGCTGATGGTGATTACTGTCTGGAGAAGAACAGCGGTAATAAGACTTGCAATGATGGCCACTCCAGCGCCCTTATATACTGTTCTAACCTTATCCTTCTGCCCTGCCTTTGTAAGATAGGCTGTAAGTGCGCTTATTACAAGGATTGCCTCAAAACCTTCCCGTAAGATTATTATGAACGAATTAAAGAATGCGGAGTATGGCGACCCTTCCTTCCCCTCGCCCTTTTCCGGGAGTTTTTTGGCATCATTTTCCAATGCCCTTGCAAGCAGACCAATTTTTTTCTTTATATCATCAGCAGGCGCATTTGCAGCCATAGCCTTTCTTATATCACCGAACATGGATTCCAGAAGAGTCTTCCTGTCTGTGGAGATATATAAGCCCACAGCAGTCTCCATACCGCTTCCTTCAAAGACATTAAAATATGCCTCAGATATAGATGCCTTTGCATTATCTATCCTTCCCTCTGAGTACGCATCCGCGCCTCTATTCAAAATACCCTCTATTTCATGACCAACATCTGTCCATCTCTTTTCACCTGCAAAGACAGATGCAGAAACAAAAAATATAAATACAACAGCAATGCAAAATGTTCGCCTAAATGACATTTTTGCTCTCCCTATACATTATAATGAAAATGAATATCATTTTTAAATTATATTGTCAAGTGTTTTCTATTCTGCAGGCAAACAGTTTGACAGTAATTTCAAAAGCAGGTATCATCAGTCCATGATAGAGAAACCTATAACCATAGTATCTATAGGCGGCAATGCACTAATCAGGAAGGGAGAAAAGGGTGAGATTGCAGAGCAATTTGAGCATACGGAAAGGTGTATGACCTATGTTGCGCGGTTGGCTGCGCAAGGTTTTAGAATAGCCATAACCCATGGAAACGGCCCTATCGTTGGAAATATTGTTATAAGAAATGAGGCTGCAAAGGACATCATCCCGGCCATGCCCCTTTATATATGCAACGCTGATTCAGGGGGCGGCATAGGTTTTATGATTCAACAGACGTTGTATAATCAGTTAAAACAGCTCAATATAAAAAGAAGTGTGGCTGCTATTATTACCCAGGTTGTGATTGATAAAAATGACACGGCATTTTCTCATCCAACAAAACCCATAGGGCCTTTTTACACAAAGGAAGAAGCAGTAAAAAACCAAAAGGAGAAAGGCTGGACAATTGTGGAGGACAGCAACAGGGGCTACAGAAGGGTTGTCCCCTCCCCTAAGCCGCTAAAGGTTGTTGAGGCGGATGTTATTAAAAAACTGGTATTGGACGGCATTATTGTGATTGCTGCCGGCGGCGGAGGGGTGCCTGTAGCGGAATCGCCGGATGGCAGTCTAAAAGGTATGGATGCTGTGATAGATAAGGATTTGGCAACTGCTGTATTGGCCAAAGAGATAAAGGCAGAAACATTTATAGACCTGACATCAATTGATAAGGTTTATATAAATTTTGGCAAACCCAACCAAACCGGATTAGATAAACTTACTCTTTCAGAGGCCAGAAAATACCTTGATGCCGGAGAATTTGCCCCTGGAAGCATGGGGCCAAAGATAGAGGCAGCCATTGAATTTCTTGAGGCAGGCGGCAAAGAGGTTATTATAACAATACCAGAATTTTTAGAAGACGCACTGGAAGGAAAGGCCGGGACGAAGATTACTCCATTGTAAATTGCAAATTGCAGATTGTAAAATGAAAGATGCGGCTGTAAAGCTTGATGCCGGAAGTATAATATTTTGACTTTTGCAATCTGCACTCTTCATTTTGCAATGTGCTCCAGCACAATCTCCATTCCATCATATGCCAGTTCAAATCCGGCAGGAAGCGCCTTATTTGTTTCATCATAATCCAGGTTATGGCTTAAGTGGGTAAGAATAACCCTTTTAGATTTTAGCTCTGCCCCGATCTGAACCGCCTCCTGAATACTGAAATGCGTGGGATGCGGTTTATGGCGAAGGGCCCCCAATATCAGGACATCAAGATTTTTAAGCTCTTCTTTAGAGCCGTCAGGAATCCGGCTGCAGTCTGTTATATATGCAAGCCTCTCAATTCTAAATCCAAGCGCCTGCATTTTGCCGTGATAAACATTTATCGGCTGAACCAAAAGACCAAAAAGGTTAAACGGCGCTGAAATCAGAAAGGTCTCAAGCTCCGGCTTCCATCCGTCATTTTCCTCGACTGCAAAGATGTAATTAAACATACTCCTTATGCGGTTGATTGTAAATTCACTGCCGTAACACGGAATCGGCCTCTTCTGGATCATATTAAAACTTCTAAGCTCGTCAATGCCGTGAATATGGTCAGCATGGGGATGGGTATAAAGAACAGCGTCAATCCGCTCTATCTTATGAGCCAGGGACTGTTGCCTCAAATCAGTTGCCGTGTCTATCAGGATATTACTGTTATTTGCAGTTATAAGAATGGATGAACGTGTCCGCTTATTTTTAGCGTCTTTTGATGCGCATACGTTGCATTTACAGCCAATTACAGGAACCCCTGTGGATGTTCCGCAGCCTAATATGATTATCTTCATTCACTTCCCGCAACACTTCTTATATTTTTTGCCGCTCCCACAGGGGCATGGCTCGTTTCTGCCAACCTTCTGCTCAACATGAACAGGCTTTAGTTTTTCATCCATGGCCCCTGACCTCTGACCCCTGACCCCTTCTGGGCTTTCCCCTCTGCTCAAAACAAACTGCTGAGGTCTCTTCACAGGTTCAAGGCTTGCGACATCTTCTTCCCTTGTAATTTGAACCTTAAACAATCTCTCACATACCTCTTGTTTCAGTCTGAATATCATGTCTTGAAAAAGATCAAACCCTTCTTTTTTATATTCCTGCAGAGGATTTTTCTGACCATAGCCGCGGAGTCCTATCCCCTCTTTCAGATGATCCATCGCAAGAAGATGGTCTTTCCAGAGCGTATCCAATGTGTGGAGCATTACAACCTTTTCCAGATGCCTGAACGACTCCTCGCCTATAGATCCAATCTTCTTATCGTATGTCTTCTTTGCCTCATCTGTAACAAGGTCAATCAAGGCGTCCCGTGATTGCAAATTTTCAAATTCCTTATCGTCAAACTGCGCATCAAACTGTTTGTAAACCGCATCCTTTATTGCCTTTGTATCCCACTCTTCAGGATGTGTTTTTTCATCCACATAGGTAAATCCAACCTCCTCTGCCGCATCCTCTATAAAACCTGCAACCATATCCTTTAGGCCTTCCTGAGCAAGTATCTGCCGCCTGTATTTGTAAACAACCTCCCTCTGCTGGTTCATTACATCGTCGTATTCAAGGATGTGTTTCCTTATATCAAAGTTGTGCGCCTCAACCTTTTTCTGGGCATTCTCTATGGCCTTTGTGACAAGGCCGTGCTCAATCGGGACATCCTCTTCCATGCCCAGCCTATCCATAATAGAAGAAATCCTGTCCGAGCCAAATATGCGCAAAAGGTCATCTTCAAGGGATAGATAAAATCTGGATGAACCAGGGTCGCCTTGCCTTCCTGCGCGGCCCCTTAACTGGTTGTCTATCCTTCGCGACTCGTGCCGTTCTGTACCAATAATATGCAGGCCGCCAAGTTCAATAACCTGCTTCTTCTCTTCCTCGCAAAGTTGTCTTGCGGCGGTAAGCGCATATTTGTAGGCATCCGTAGCATCATCCTTTCCTGCCTTCTCCGCGGCCAGCGCCTCAGGATTCCCGCCAAGAATAATATCCGTCCCCCTTCCTGCCATATTGGTTGAAAGTGTCACAGCGCTAACCCTTCCTGCCTGGGCTATTATTTCCGCCTCTTTTTCATGCTGCTTTGCATTGAGCACATGATGCCTGACTCCCTGCTTTGAAAGCAAACTCGCCAGCCTTTCAGATTTTTCTATAGAAATAGTGCCGACCAGGACAGGCCTCCCTTTTTCATGCCACTCCTCCACCTCCCTTATGACTGCATTAAACTTTTCTTTTTCAGTCTTGTAAATCAAATCAGGGTAGTCAGTTCTCCTCATCAGCCTGTTGGGAGGCATAATCATTACTTCAAGCTTATAAATCGCATGAAACTCCGCTGCCTCTGTATCTGCCGTGCCTGTCATGCCTGCAAGCTTTTTATACATCCTGAAATAATTTTGGAATGTGATAGTGGCAAGGGTCTGGTTTTCATTTTCTATCTTCACCTTTTCCTTTGCCTCAATCGCCTGATGGAGGCCGTCGCTCCAGCGTCTTCCCGGCATAAGCCTGCCTGTAAACTCATCCACTATTATGACCTGGTTATCCTTTACCACATAGTCAACATCTTTGTGAAAGAGCACATATGCCCGCAAAGCCTGATTCACATGGTGCAGTGTTTCAATATGCCTTGGGTCATATAAGTTTTCTACATTCAAAAGATGTTCAACCTTCTCAACACCCTCCTCAGTTAATATTACCTGCCTTGCCTTTTCGTCAACTGTAAAATGCGCGTCCTTTTTCAGGCCAGGTATTATCCTGTCAATTGTATAATATTTATCAGTGGATTCTTCTGCCTGGCCTGAGATGATAAGCGGCGTCCTCGCCTCATCTATCAAAATGCTGTCCACCTCGTCAACTATTGCGTAGTTAAGCTCCCTCTGGACATACTCTTCAAGGGAAAATTTCATATTGTCGCGCAGGTAATCAAAGCCGTACTCGTTGTTTGTGCCGTATGTAATATCAGCCTGATATGCCTCTCTGCGGCTCGTCGGTCTCAGATGATAAAGCCTCTCATCCTTCGGCACATAGGCAGGGTCATAGAGGAATGAAGCATCATGTTGTATGACGCCGACAGATAAACCGAGGCTGTGATACAGGGGGCCCATCCACTGCGTATCTCTCTTTGCAAGATAATCATTGACCGTAATAAGATGGCACCCTTTGCCCTCCAGCGCATTAAGATAAAGAGGCAACGTTGCAACAAGGGTCTTGCCTTCCCCTGTCTTCATCTCAGAAATCTTTCCATTATGAAGCACAATCCCGCCCAATAACTGGACATCAAAATGCCGCATGTTGAGCCTTCGCCTTGCCACTTCTCTTACAACTGCAAATGCCTCCGGCAGTATATCATCCAGCGCCTCACCCACCTTAAGCCTTTCCTTAAACTTCTGCGTAAATGCCGCAAGCTCAGCATCTGTAAGCCTTTTTATATCAGGCTCAAGGCTGTTTATCCTTTCAACGATGGGCTGAATCTTTTTTAGTTCCCGTTCGTTTCTGCTTCCAAATATCTTTTTTAATGCTGTGCCTAACATGATGTAATGTCTCCCTTTTACGATTATATTTTTATAACATACCCTCAAACATTATTCCACCATGAAACTTTCCAAAACCTTCAGACACTTTTCAGTCGCACCCCTATTCTCTTCCAGTGCGCTGTATGCTGCGCTGCCGGCCTTCTCTGCATAAGCCCTGTCAGCAAGCAGTTTTTTCAGCGCTTCGAAGAGGTCTTTAATATTATTTACCCGTATTCCTCCGCCTGCCGCTTCCAGCATCTCCGCCATTTCAAGATAACTCTTAAGATAATGGCCGTAAATTACAGGCTTCTTATAAACGGCCGGTTCCAGAAGATTATGGCCTCCGATATTTACAAGAGTCCCGCCTACGAATGCCACAGTGGCAAGGCTATAAATATTGGAGAGCTCTCCGATAGTATCCAGAAGGATTACGTCATGGGAGGTAGGAGATGGGAGGCAGGAGGTTGGAGTTACAGCAGTTCGTCTTACAACAGTAAGCCCCTTCTCACTGACAAGTTTCTCCACATCTTTAAACCTTTCCGGGCGCCTTGGCGCGAGTATTAATCTCAGTTCAGGAAACTCCTGTTTAAGCCTTTTAAAGACATCAAGTATAATTTCTTCCTCACCCGCATGGGTGCTTCCTGCGATAATGATTTTATCATCATTTTTTATATTGAACCAGCGGATAAACACATCTCTCTCAGCAGGAGGCCATTCAACATGGCTTATATCAAATTTTATATTGCCGGCCACTGAGGTCTTCGCAGGCTCCACGCCCAGGGCTATTGCCCTGATATTATCCTGTTGTGTCTGGCTTAAAAAATAAGATATGCTTCCGAATATCCTGTTAAAGAAAAACCCAAACAGCCTGTACCGCCCGAAGGAGCGGTCTGATATTATTCCATTTACAACCAATACAGGAATCCCGTTTTTTTTAAAGAGCCTCAATATATTCGGCCATATCTCTTTTTCAACCACAACAAAAACCTTAGGTTTCAGCTTCTTTATAACCCTGGCCGCGACCCAGTAAAAATCCAGTGGAAAATACACAAGGCTGTCAATCCATTGAAAACCTTCTTTCAAGGCAACTGCATTGCCCGTTGATGTAACAGTAGAAAATACAATCTTTACATCCATGTGTTTTTCTTTAAAATGTTTCAGAAGCGGCAGAACCGCCTTTACCTCTCCAACAGAAACGGCATGAAACCAAACCACCCGGCTATCGGCTAATTTTCTCTTCTTTTCTTCGCCTATAAAACCAAATCTCTCTAATATGCCTTTGCGATACTTGCCGGCAAAGATCATCTTAAAAATAAAATACGGCATAAGAAGAATCAGGGATATCTGCAGGAGGATGTCGTAGATTAGATACATATGGTAAAAACTCAAATCTCAAAACTCAAAGCTCAAAACCTAAACTTAAAACCTTAAAACTAAAAATCTCTAAAGTTTTGACTTTTGAGTTGTAGTTTTGACATTTGACTTTTGAGTTTTGAGTTAATTTTTAAAATACCTGTCCGCCCTTTCTGTAATATTTAGCAGGCTTTTCTGCAAGGCCAATCTCTTTTGCTCCAATTCTTCTTCGGTTGATTCGCGGTTTACAGTGATGGGGTCGCCGCAGATAAACACGCCTTTTGAAAATGGGTAAGGCATGATAAAGCCGTCCCAACTCTTAAATGTTTTTTTTTTGAGGCGCTGAAGGTCATAGGTATTATTGGCAGGCCTGTTATCTTTGCCAGATGGATTATCCCCATCTGCGCATTAAATCCCGGTCCTTTTGGACCATCGGGCGTTATAGCTATGTCTTTGCCTTTTTTCCATTCCTTTAAAAGCCCTTTTACCCCGCCAAGCCAGCCCCTTGTGGAAGAACCTCTGACAGAATCTATGCCAAACCTCATTACAGTCCTTGCTATCAATTCACCGTCCCTGTGCCGGCTTACAAGGACACTGACACCACGGCCTTTATACATAATTGGCATCATTAAAAGCCTGCCGTGCCAGAAGGCAAGAATTATATTCTTGCCCCTGCGCCAGTCGTCCCATACCCGCTCGAAATTGACATACGAAATCCTCATTGTCTTAGCCAAAAACCTTATAAGCAAAGAGGCTAAAAATGGCGCCGCACTTATTGTAATTTTATTCAATATCTTTTTCATATCGAAAAACACCAGACTCCAGACCCAAGAGCAAAATTTTGTATATTAGGTCTTGAGTCTCAAGTCTTGAGTCCCAAGTCTTGAGTCTTGAAACTGCATCTTATAGATGCGGCAATATTCTCCGCCGAGTTTTAAAAGCTCTTCATGTCTCCCCATCTCTTTTATCCCGCCGTCAGCCAGAACTATAATCCTGTCTGCATTTCTCACAGTAGAAAGTCTGTGCGCGACAACAAAGGTGGTTCTTCCATGCACAAGATTATTTAATCCCTTCTGAACCTCCATTTCAGATTCTGTATCAAGAGATGATGTTGCCTCATCAAGTATAAGTATCGGGGCATTTTTGAGTATCGCCCTTGCAATTGATAATCTTTGTCGCTCACCCCCTGACAATCTAACGCCGCCTTCGCCGATTATAGTATCATATCCCTGAGGCAGCTTTCTGATAAAGCTGTCTGCATTGGCAGCCTTTGCCGCATTCACTATGTCATCATCACCTCTTTCAACATCGCCATAGGCAATATTTTTCTTTACGGTGTCATTAAATAAGATGACATGCTGGGAAACTATGGCAATCTGCGCCCTAAGGGAATCCCGGGCAATATCCCTGATATCCACGCCGTCAAAGAGAATAGCCCCTTCAGTGACATCATAAAACCTTGGAAGCAGGTTTACAAATGTCGTCTTGCCTGCGCCGCTTGTCCCGACTATTGCTATAACTTCTCCGTTTTTGACCTTGAGATTTACATCTTTAAGAACCCATTTATCGCCGTATCTGAACGAGGCATTTCTAAGCTCAAGTCCCTCTGATATGCCATCAATCCTTTTTGCATTTTCTTTGCCCTTTGTCTCCTGAGGAATATCTAAAAGCTCAAACACCCTTGATGCAGCGGCAAGGCCGCTCTGGATATTCATATTAACGCCGTTCAAAGCCTTTATCGGCTGATAAAGCATGAGAACCGCGGCAAAGAAAGATATAAAGTCTTCAGGCCGGAGTGTGCCATCCTGAATCCTGTATGCCGCATACCATATTGTAACAGTAAAACCAATTGCCCCGAACATCTCCATCATTGGCGGTGAAATAGCCCTTACCTTTATGGACTTCATCCTGAGTTTTGAAAATCGCTCGTTCTCCCTGCCGAACCTGATCTCTTCATATTTCTCCATGCAAAAGGCCTTTACAATCTTTATGCCGGCTATAGCCTCATGAAGAAGCGCTGTCATAGCGCCCATGCTTGCCTGACCCTGCGTGGAAACCTTGCGCATTTTTTTAGAGAACCTGATCATCGGGTATATAGCAAGCGGAAAGGCAATAAAGGCAGCGGCCGCAAGTTTCCAGTCCCTGCTTATAACCACAGCAGCCAATACTATAATCGTAAGGCTTTCCCGAAGCAGTGTTGCCGCTGAATCTGCCGCTGTATTCTGCAGCATGCCCACATCGTTTGTAACCCTTGACATCAATGCGCCTGTTGAGTTTTTGGTAAAATAAGAAAGAGGAAGGTTCAGGATATGTTTATAAAGGAGAGCCCTTATATCAGTAACTATCCCCTGTCCGACATATCCCATAAAATAAGACTGGCCGAAGAATGAAATGCCTTTAATAACGGCAACGATAATAATAACAATGGGGACGACCACAAGCATCTCGGACCTGCTGAATGTAAAGATGTCCATCGGTATGAGCCTGATGGTGTCATTAGCGCTGTTTGTGAACAGAAATTTCATAACAGGCCCTACCAGATAGGCAAATGCGCCATTAGAAAGAGCAAGCGCCAGCATAAAGAATATTGCCAGGGTCAGATGCCCCCAGTAATGAAAAAGAAATTTTAACAGACGAAGATAGAGCTTCATAGCTTCTGGCTCCTGAGTCCCCTGCTTACTGCCTGCAGGGGCAGGCCTGACTCCTGACTTTTTAAAAAAGAATATATCTCTTCTGCCGCCTTTTTCGACGCATTGCCGCTTCCGAGTTTCTTTCCCATCTCTTTAAGTTCAGAAATAACACTATTTCTTGTATCCCTGTCGCCTAAAAATTTTAAAATCTCTTTCGCTATCAGCTCCGGTCTGGCATTTTCCTGAATAAGCTCAGGCGCTATCCATTTTCCAGCCACAATATTCGGAAGGCCGATATAATCAACCCCTACAAACATCCTGCCAATAATAGAAGTTAAAATGGAAACCTTGTAGACAATAACCATCGGAACTTCCATCAAAGCAGTCTCAAGGGTTGCTGTGCCGGATGCAACAATTGCGGCGTCAGATGCCCTTAACGCCTCATAAAGACGGCCGCGGACAATAGTGACTTTAAACTTGTCCCTGCAGGTAGTAAGTAGGGATTGGAAGTTCTTTATAATCTCCTCAATAAAAGTTTGTTCTATCGTATCTGCCAGAGGCAGTATAAATTGAATATCCTTTATTTCCCTTTTTATAATAGCGGCGGCCTCAAGCATTACAGGAAGAAGCCTTTCAACCTCATGCCCCCTGCTTCCGGGAAGAAGCGCAACAACAGGACCATGCCCCATGCTGAGGCTTGATAATGCATCTTCCTTAGATAAGCGGCACGACACTATCCCTGCCAGCGGATGGCCCACATATTCCACATCCATGCCCGCCTTCTTATAAATATCCTCTTCAAATGGAAAGACAACAAGCATCTTATCTACAAGCCTTGCTATCTTCTTAATCCTCCCCTTCCTCCATGCCCACACCTGAGGGCTTATATAATATACTACCGGAATTTTTCTTTTCTTCGCCTCTTTTGCGACATGGAGATTAAAATCAGGAAAATCTATAAGGACAACAATATCAGGTCTGTTTTCATCAAGGGCCTTTTTGAGTTTATTGAATGCGGCATAGAGTTTGCCAAGTTTCAGGATAACCTCTGAAATCCCAACTACCGCCAGATTCTTTGAGTCTTCAATTGCGCTGAACCCCACCCCCTTCATCTTCTCCCCGCCCACGCCATAAAACTTCAGCGCAGGGTCTATCTCCTTTAAAGCCTTTATAAGATTTGAACCATGCAGATCTCCTGATGCCTCACCCGCAACTATAAGTATATTACCAGCCATATTGAATTAAGTAAACAGTATACAGCAACTGCCTACTGCTTACCGCCTACTGTCTTTGCTACTGCATACTGTATTTTATGTGCAACCTCAAGAGCCCTTCTTCCATCCTCCCCTGATACAAGCGGAGGTTTTCTTGCAGCCACACAATGCAAAAACGCCTTTACCTCTTCCAACAATGTGTCATTTTTCTCTATCTTTATATCTTCTTCTATAATCCGGGGCATTTCCCCTTTTTTCCCGGAAAACTTTCTGAATATCGCCATGCTCTGATGCGCATAATCAATTGATATGCAGGCATCATGCTGGAATAGCCTTATCTTCCTCTCCCTCTCCTTTGACACCCTGCTTGCCGTAACATTTGCAACACATCCGTTTTTGAACCTTATCCTTGCATTTGCCATATCAACCTTATCAGTTATAACAGGCACACCGACAGCATCCACTGCCTCAATATCTGATTTAACAAAATTCAGGATGATATCTATATCATGTATCATCATATCAAGGATTACATCAACATCAGTTGACCTGTTTGAAAACGGTGAAAGCCTGTGACATTCTATAAACAGCGGATTGTTAACTATGCCTTCAGCGGCTGTCACCGCCGCATTAAATCTCTCAAGATGTCCGACCTGCAAAAGAGCCTTTCTCTTCCCGGCCTCTTTTATAAGTTCATCCGCCTCTTCAACAGTATTTGTTATGGGTTTTTCCAAAAGGCAATCTATGCCTTGCGAAAGAAAGTCCTTTGCAATCCTGTAATGAAGGGCTGTAGGAACAACAATACTTACTGCATCCACCTTATCCTTCGAAAGAATATCATGGTAAGAATAAAATGCGTTTGTCTTTAAATTTGACGCAACCTCCTCTACCCTTTTTTTATCTGCGTCAACAACCCCCACAAGTTCCACATCAGGAAGGCCTGCATATTTTTCTGCGTGAAATTTACCAAGGTGTCCAACACCTATTACGGCAACCCTAATCCGTTTCATCTCCCTCTGCCCTTCTCCCTGTTTCTCTTGTGATGCCCCGTTTAGAGGCTTTAATGAATTCTACGAGCTTTGCCGCGTGTATTGAATGTTTCATTTCTTCCTCTAATTTGCCGACAGCATCCGTTAGTGCAAGGCCGCTTCTAAAAAGGATATTGTATGCCTTTTTCAGGGTGTCAATTTCTTCCCTTGAAAAGCCGTGTCTTCTGAGCCCCACCTTGTTAAGGCCGTACAACTTCGCCCTGTTTCCAACAGCCATAACATACGGAGGCACATCGTGCGTAATTGCCGAAGCGCCGCCTATGATTGCGTAGGCGCCCACATTGGCAAATTGATGAATGGCAACAAGCCCCCCGATTATAGCATGGTCTTCTATCCGCACATGGCCTGCCAGAGTAGCCGCATTTGCCATAATAACATTGTTTCCTATCTTGCAGTCATGGGCAATATGAACATAGGCCATCAGAAAATTTTTATCGCCTATAACTGTCTGACCTCCACCTTTAACAGTCCCTCTGTGAATTGTGACAAATTCCCTTATCACGTTATTATTGCCGATTATTACCTCAGTCTTTTCACCTTTATATGTAATGTCCTGAGGCGGCGCGCCTATAGAGGCGAATTGATGTATACTGCATTCAGTTCCTATCCTTGTCCAGCCATCTACCACAACATGAGAACCTATAACCGTCCTTTTTCCTATCTTCACATCCCTGCCTATAACTGAATAGGGCCCTATCTCAACACCCTCATCAATCTCTGCGCCGTGGTGAATTATGGCAGTGGGATGGATTAAATCTTTTTCATTTTTAGCCTTTACAATCATTCTCTACTCCATTTTTAGATTTATCGCGGGTTCAAGTTTGTAACTTGAACCCAAATAATTCGTATGAGGCAAATACGAACTTTATGGAGCAGGTTACAAACCTGCTCCCGCAAAGCGTCAACTAATTACTTATCCACTATCGTTGCCATAAGCTCAGCCTCAGCAACAAGGTTGTCGTCAACATACGCCTCGCCTTTAAATGCCCATATGGCGCCGCGTTGTTTTGTAACCTCCAGCACAAGCTCAAGTTTATCACCCGGCAGCACAGGCTTGCGGAATTTTGCCTTATCTATGCCCATAAAATACACGGCCTTATTTGCCACATTCGCGGACTTGAACGCGAGTATGCCGCCCACCTGCGCCATTGCCTCTATTATCAGAACACCCGGCATAATAGGATGACCCGGGAAATGCCCCTGGAAAAACGGCTCGTTGATTGTGACATTCTTTATGCCCTTTGCGCGCTTCCCTGCCTCAAACTCTACAACCTTATCCACTAAAAGAAACGGATAACGGTGTGGAAGGGTATTTAGAATCTCCTTGATGTCAATCATAAAACCTCCTCATTTTTCCCCTTCATGCCGGTTCAAATTTGTAATCTGAACCAAATAATGTATGGTTCAAGTTGCAAACTTGAACCAGCGAAGAAAATAACTACTTGAGGGGAAATGCCAAACGAAATCCGTTGTCGCTGATCCGATCCGCAGGCTCAAGCCTGGACCGCTTAGCTGTCCTCAGATTCAGCGGGTGGGAAAACCACGAACCGCCGCGCAGAACCCGGTAGGCGCTGCCATTGGCCCCATTGGGGTTGTCTTTAGGGCTGTTTTTATAATAGTTCTCGTCATACCAGTCCTGCACCCATTCCCAGACATTGCCGCTCATATCGTATATGCCAAGTCCATTTGGCTGTTTTTGTCCCACCGGGTGTGTTTTTCCGCCTGAATTTGAACTATACCATGCAATGCTGTCTATATCATTCCCACCGGCGTATTTCTCATTATTGCCGCCGCTTCTTGCCGCATATTCCCATTCCGCCTCTGTGGGAAGCCTGTAATTTTTGCCTGTCTTTTGGTTGAGTTTATTTATAAATTCCTCAATATCATTCCAGCTTATGTTTGCAACAGGACAGTCGTCGCAGTTTCTAAAATATAATGAATTGTCTCCCATAACATCCTGCCACTGTTTCTGTGTTACTTCATATTTCCCTATGTAAAAATCATTCACACATACCTCATGGACCGGTTTCTCATTGCTATCTCCATCGCCGAATGTATTCCCCATCTGAGCCCTATGGGTATCTGAAAAAAAGAAAGTGCCATCTCCATCGCCGAATGTGTCTCCCATCTGAAAACAACCACCTTTGGCAAGGACTAACTCCATGCCGGTTACCGGCTCTTTGAATGTCTTCTCCTTGGGGATCAACTGCTTATCGTCAAGCTGTGGCTTTTTTTCTTCTCCCGTAACAAAAAAGGATAAGCTA